>OIZF01000084.1_pt1 | contig 60755 bp, 49 predicted proteins | sample 1588471 | NCBI WGS metagenome assembly OIZF01 (sample SAMN03283279) | human gut metagenome | biome: human-associated habitat; material: feces | host: Homo sapiens | place: Peru | collected 2012
AGGACATCGGACGGATATATACCCCCTTGCCACAATGCTTCATGCACCGCTTCCACACCAGAGCCCACATTGCATCCCAAAGATACGAAGGCACGAGGCTCAACTTTTGTAATATTTCAAAAAACATAAGATTAATCCTTTGGTATCCCTATCCACGTAAACAATGGATAGACGATATGTTCTAAAATCCAAGTCAACATAGTCTTAGATAAATGTCATTCAGTTTTTCAATGTATTTATTCGGGCTAAACTGCGAGAAGATCGTCTTCCTCGCTTCCTCGCCCAACTTTCTCAATAACGCCCTATCATCAGACAGTCGCTTGATGGCATTCACAATACTATCCACGTCATGGTCTTTGACAAAGATGCCATTCTCGCCATCCCTCACCACTTGCGGAATACTCCCAACAGGCGTGACAATCGGAGCCCTGCCATAGCTCATGCTCTCCAAGAGCGACATCGGGAGACCTTCAAAATAAGTAGGCAAGACAAAGGCATCTAGGCTTCGCAAGAAATCGCACTTTGTCTGCCCCGATACCAAGCCTACATATTCGAAGCTATCGCCCAACCATTGGGCGAACTGTGGCAGATACTCCCCTTCAGTCTGCTCCTTACCAGCTATCACCAGATGGAAAAGAAAGCCTTCCTTCTTCAGTCTTTGGCACGCAATAAGAAGTTCGGTCATGCCTTTGTTCGGTTCGATTCTACCTAGATAGCCGATTCGCAAAGGCTGTATGCGTACTTGATGATGACTTGAAGCAATATCAGAATCTCGCAACCCCTCTTCAGACAAAGAAGCCTCCTCTTTTTCTTTAGCATAAGCCTCAGCATCTTTCAAATCGACGCAGTTCGGCAAGGAATACACCTCCTTCGCCCCGAATCGCTCCATCAAAATATCCCTCTCCATATCGCTCAGCACGATGAAAGGCAACTTTTGTCCAAACACCCATCGCATGATGCGCTCCAGATAAAAAGGAATCTTGGGAGCAGTCAAGAAGAGACCACCATGCACATGCACCACCATCTTACGATGATGCCGAATCGCATAGCGAATAAACCAAGGATCTCGCAAGATGGATGGCTTCGACAGAGGGAAGTTGTAGTGGATGACGGCATCGGGATGCTCAGCAAGCATCTTCTTCCAATCCCAATACCTCCCCAGCAAAGCCCCTATTCGATGCCAGCCACCTTTCTCTTTGTCCTTCTTGCCCAATTCGAAATGCAGATACTGCGCTTTCGGATTGTTGTCAATGATAAACTTCGTGACAGAAGAAATGCCACTCACGTTCTCCTTCGGGTTGAGCGAAGGAGAAGTTATGATGATTTCATTCATATTAGCATTCATCTTTCACATAAGCATTACATGGCATTCCTACGTATCTTAGGTACATTCACCTTTCTCGCCGAGTTCAAGCACAAGGCGAGAATCATGAAATATCCCATACCCTTACCCGACAGATAGGACGAGTCGGCGGTACTCTCCAAAGCCAAGGCGAGAATACACATCAATGCCATGCGGTAATAGATAAGGTTCGGAATCTTGTTTGCCTCCCACAATCTCCTTTTCCAAAACCAAAGGAAGAAAAACAATCCAACAATACCAAATTCCGCCAAGGTTGGATAGAAAGCATCCGCCAAGAACATCGGATTACTTGGATCCAAGCCCCAAACTTCATCCAAATGGTATTTATAATATATTGGCGAATATTCTTTAGCCGCAGCAGCCGTACCAAAAGATCCAAGTCCACTTCCAAAAGGAATATAATCATGGAACATAATCTTCATACCAGTCTGATATGTTATAGGTCGAGCCATCTCCTGTGCATCTTCTTGGAAGCCTTCCACATAATAGGCATTAAACTTAGTCCAAGTAAAGAAAAGAACTACAACTCCTAGCGCAACTACTTTCAACAAGGTAGAGACGGAAGTAAAGTTAATCTTGCTCTTTACAAACATCACCAAGGCGATAAAGCAAACACACTCACCAAAGTACTTCGACTTACCAGAGACCAATCCGAGAAGCATAATAATAATGGCAATGTTCCGATTCCACTTTGTCTGCTTCGAGAAAAGATAATAAATCATGGCGCAACAGAGTGCAAGCTGACCAAATACCGCAGATTCCATTCCACCATATGGCGTAACTAGTTCAGGCTTAAACTTAAAAGCAAACAGATAACCGATAAAAGACAACAGCATCACCCACTTGATACGCTTCTGCTGTTTAGGAGAAAACTGCGGTGCCATCATCCATGTCAGGTAAAACACAGCGTATGGACGAAGTTGCTGCAAGAAGTCGAGATAGACACCTCGTGGAGTCGTCACTCTCATAATCAAAGAATAAACAAGATAGAAAATCATCAATCCTATATAGATGTTGATTTCCATCATTCTCTTCTTATCCTTGACTAAGAAACGTTGCTTCGTGATAGCATACAACAAGAGCAATACTGTCAAGATCTCATCACTCCAGTCAAAATTTACGATCTCAGTAAATGCAATACATACTGGAAAATAAATAATCCAGAACCAAGTATAAAATTTAGCTATTCTTCTCATAATCTAATCTTTCCAATAAACGGCAATAAAATCGTGCTTAGGTATCTGTTGCTCCTTTGGTGGCAACTTCATGTAATCACCAAATTCATGTTTCAGATACTTATCCGTGTCTTTAACTGCCAAAAATCTCTTGCCTTCAAAACCTATCAATGCATATTCTTCCCAATTGGAACGCTCCATAATACAATTCTCACTAAATAGCACATCAGTCATGTGACCAACATATTTAGAAGAATTGTTTGTGTTGGTAACAAGTCTTCTCACGCACTTCAAAGTAAGTTTATGTGCAGAAAATGGGAGAACTAAAATCTTGGCTAGGAGCAATGCAGGTTTCTTCCACCACGACTTAACGCAGGACAATTGGCGGTATTTCGCTATTCTTACAAATTTGTTCCAGCGAAAAGATTTGAAATACTTCAAACTATCCTCATAGGTGTCACATAGGTTATCTATAGGGAACACATCTATGTTTATACCAAGATTCTTTGAATTTCCACCTTCAATAACGATAGTGCGAGTATCAACAACTTTTCCAAATCCGATGTTTATATCAGAATCCGTGCGACAATCACAAAATTCACATACATCATCTTTGAACTCTTTGCGAAATCTCTCATAATCAGGACGAAGCATAGCAATGTCAATGTCATCATCCCATGGAATATAGCCACCATGTCGAACAGCTCCCAATAAAGAGCCAAAGGCTAATGTATATCTGATGCCATGACTCATACAGAAATCATGCACCTTTTGCAAAATATCCAATTGGACATTTCGCATCTCGTCACTTTTTATCTCTTTCATAAATTTCTCCAATAAAAATGTGTATGTGAAGTATGTTGCTCACGCTTGTCTTCTGGTGGCAACTTCATATAATATCAAGAATTTGTGGATAAAGGCTTGTTGGAATATCAGATATGCTATGGTATTTCATCATGACTAAATGATTCCCTTTTCCTGCAAATCCTTGAACGCAGCTATCAGCTTGTCATAATCCGCAAATGTCAAGGCACCAATATGTCCCACACGGAAGATGGTATCTTTCATATCTCCACCGTTTGGGCATATCCAAATGCCATACTCATCCTTTAGCTTCAAGAATATGTCATAGGCAGAAGCCGTTGTAGGATGCAATGGCGTGACTGCGTTTGACAAGGATTCCGACACAATCTCAAAAGGCAGTCCCTTAATGCCTTCACGGAAATATTCTGCCAATGAGGAAATTCGCTTTACTTCCCCATCAACTCCTCCATTTGCATCTATCTCTTTCAAGCGTGCATGGATTTGGAGCAAAATGCCGACAGCAGGCGTCCAAGGAGTCTGTCCACGCTCCATGTTCTTCAATGCCAGTTGCAAGTCCAAATACTGGCAAACACATTTCGTATTTTTGACACGCTCGATGGCTTTTGGCGACAACACCATGATGGAAACACCAGGAGGACATGCCAACGCTTTTTGCGAACCTGTAAGCATGATGTCAACACCTAACTTATCCATATCAAAAGGATCTGCCAAAAAAGAACTGATACAATCAGCTATCAAGAATAAGTTATTGCGTTTGCAAAACTGGCTTATTAAGTCCATGTCGTAATGCACACCTGTGGATGTCTCATGCTTATTTATAAGGAAAGCCGTATAACCTTTTCCTTCAAAAGGTGCAAGGTGCTCAGCTCTCAAAGCCTTTCCATGTTCCAATTGAATTTCGGTATATGGCACGTGATGAAGCTCCAACAACTCCACGAAACGATGTCCGAAACTACCACCATTCACAACCAAAGCTTTATCCTCAGGTGTCAATGTATTCATGATGGCAGTTTCCATACTTGCTGATCCTGAGCCAGTGATAAAAACAACTTTGGAATCAGCGGAAGCCTTGGAAAACTTCTTGACCAATCGCTCATTCTCCAACATGACTTCAGAAAACTCCGAAGTCCTAAAATAAGGAACCTGTTCTGCACCAATGGCTCTAACAGCGTCACTCGACTGTACAGGACCTACTGTAAAATTAATCATATTACTGAAGTTTAGATAAATTATTTTGTTCTTTAAATAGCTGCATGACGCTTGCCATACAGATACTTTCCTTTCTTCTGAGTCTGGCAGAAGAGAATCGCTTGTTCACAATGCAACTGATGAATTCTTGGATTTCATAGCGCAATCCAAAACCATCCCATTTATAGAAAAACTTTTTATTATCATTCTGGTCTTCATAGCGCAGCTCAAAATAATCCGTTTTCCACCATGGAGCAGGCACATACGCATAACCTTTCGTGCCTGAAATAACAAGACTTCCCTCAGTCTTCACGCCCAAACCAACCTTAAAGGAAGCCGTTGCATTGGGATAGCAAAATATTCCATGAGTATAGGTATCTACTCCATTCTCAAATCTTGAATAAAACTGTAAGGAATTATAATTGACTCCTAGGAGTTTTATGATTGGAAGCAATGGATAGCTCCCCTCTTCAAACATAGAGCCGCCAGCCTGGTTTGGATCAAACTCACGCCCACTCTTGTCTAACAATTGAGAAAGAGAAGCCTCTACATCAACAACATCACCTATCAGTCCCGACTTGATAATGACTATCAAGTGGTTGAAGGCTGGGCAATGGGCAGTCTTGTTTGCCTCCATCAATATCAAGCCTTTTTGTTCTGCCAGTTGATATAATTCTTGTGCTTGTCTCTCATTCAGCACCATAGGTGTCTCACACAGCACATGCTTGCCAGCCAAAAGCGAAGTCTTTATGCTTTCAAAATGATTCAGATGTGGTGTTGCCACATAAACAGCATCAACCGCATCATAAAAGTCTTGCAGATTGTCATAAGCATTTATTCCATCATATTTCTGAGAATATGCGTTTGATTTATCACCCACCAAATCGTATGCAGCAACCACTTGCACTCCGCTGACGACACTTGCTTCCGCTGGAAATCTCACAGCAACTCTACCACACCCGATGATTCCAATCCTTACAGATTCTTGCGATTCATTTCGTAGCATCGTCGATGAAATACCTTGTGTCCGCGGCAGGTAAACGACCTTGCAAAATTCATTGAGATAGTCAAACTTCCCTTCCCAGTCAGATCCGATGGCAAAGATGTCAACGCCATATTTTTGAATGTCGTCAATTTTTTGTCCCACATAGTCCTCAATAATGACCTTGTCCGCATAGCCAGTAGCCTTTACCGCCTCCACACGTTCTAAGACATTGTTCCTGACATTCAACTTTCCTCTATCTCGGTCAAAGCTGTCATTCGTCACGCCCACAATCAAGTAATCTCCTAGTTCCTTGGCACGGCGCAAAAGATTGATATGCCCTAGATGAAGCAAATCGTATGTTCCGTATGTAATAACTTTCTTCATAATACTATTATATTGATTGATATACTTCCAGGTATTTTCGGGCGGTAACAGATACATCATAATGGTCGCAGACATACTGGTATGCTTCTTCCACCTGAGCTTCGTCCCTGCCCTGCTTGATAAAATCGACTATCTTGTTGGCACAATCGGTTGCAACCTTGTTTTCAAAGGAAAGTCCCAACCTGCCCCCATCGATAATCTCCAAAGGTCCCTCTATGTTGCTAACCAAAACTGGTACCTTGGCAGCTATAGCCTCAGCCACCGTCAAGCCAAATCCCTCATAGCGTGAAGGTTGGATAAACAAGTCAAAATTACAGAGGTTTTCATATACCCACGTTTGGTCTTTCAAGCCTTCAAAAACGATTTCTTGGTCTAGGTTCAATTCATGAGCCATTTGCTTCAACATTTCCTTATCTTGACCATCTCCAACGAAGTGCATCACAAAGTTGTCAAAGCCAAACTTGTGCTTGACCAATTCCAAGGCCTTGATAAGAATGTCTTGTCCCTTTTGTTTTATATATAACCTACTGACTTGAACGAAATGAAGCTTTCCATCCTGAAATTGGGAAGATGGATGGGTAAGAATCCGCTTGACTGGGATTCCGTTTTCTGCAAGCACAGACTCAAATCCTTGATTGGCGGTAAAGTCTTGCACTGCCTTAGAAATGGCAATCAGCTTATCAAACTTTGGATATTCATCACAATAATTATGAGTATTGTGAATGGTTCTCACTCGCTTGCCAAAAGGATAAAAGACAAGCTTTATCTCTTGGTAAGCATGCGTATGGATAATATCCGGTCTGAACTTCATCAAAAAAAGGTTCAATTTGATGATCGACCATGGATTCTTACTGCCAGCATGTCGATTCAATAGCACGACCTTCACTCTTTTATCCACTTTGGCAAGGATGGACTTCTCCACCCAATCATTGACAATAATCAATGCCACCTCATTCGTCTTGGCTTGTTCACTGACAATATCAGGAAGCATTGTTTCAATGCCACCCGTACCCAGCGACCAATGAATATGCGCTATTTTCATTGTATTAAAAACTTTTCATAAAACCTACAAAGTCTCTTTAAGCGAGACATTTCTCAATCCATCCAATAGACTTTTCTTTATAGCCATTTAAACGCCCAGCCACTCCTTCATAAGAAATTGGCGAGAAAGACAGCGCAGTCCCAGCATCAACAAGTCTATTTTCTAAGCCTGACACTTTCAATATAGTCTTTGCCCTATCATTGTTGTTTTTACGCAGCAAAGTATAAAAATTCTTTTGCATGATGATAGAGAAAGAAGTGGCATGGAAAGAATTGGTGACAATACAGTCAGCATATTTAATATATCCCAAAAATTCCAATGGAGACAACTCTGCTCTCAACTCACAATGATAACGATGCAAAGGATTTTGAACAGCTCCTATCATAATGACCTTTGAGTCTAATTGATTTGCTATATTTTGAGCAAATCCCAAAGCATGAGGATTGCCATCCAAGTTGAATAAAAGGACGTAACCTTCATCAGAAGGCTTAATCGCCATCCTCTCACAAACCTCCTTTTGCATAAAGAGTGAAGGGTCACACACGACCTCAGAATCTATGTCAAATTTATCCTTCAGGAAACTTTGCAAAGACAGTTCCCTTACAGACAACCCATCAAAAGAGTGAAGACATTGGCTATAAGCCTCAGCAAATTTTCCTTCAATCAAATCCAAACGGCCAATGCTCATGGCATACGAGAAGAACTTGGCATGATGCTTGGGAAAATTACCTAGATAAACATTATCTATTCCCTCATTAAGAGATGGATTCCAAATCTGATCACTACCGAAAAAAATAACATCATAGTAATCTGGTACATCTTTGGTCGAAGCAACTAGATGAGAAACCTTCAAATTTTCTGTGATGAAACCATCAAACTTGCGTACTGTTTTCTTGCGAGAGCCAATAAGACTACAACATGAGACCAAATATCTCAATTTTCCAGATACCCTATTGAATGAACAAAGTCTTTCCATCTAAAGAACATTCGATATTTCTCAATCGCCGCTGGACGATAATCAACAATCTCAACATCGTGTCCCATGCCCTTTAAAGTCAAATACAAGGACATGCACTGCAAGACTGCACCATAGTTAAGGGCACGATGATATGTAAGTATTCCTATTTTCATGCTACCACACTTCAATTTCTAATTTTGGTTTAACATACAATTTATTGATAACTTTCACATAATCTGAAAAATACTGGTGAGAAGCCGTATCCATCCACATATACCTATTCAATCCAAACAAGTACTTGGATAGAATTGGTTTTCCCATGAATGTCATCATCAAACACACCTTGAAAGCAGTACGTTTTGATTTAGGTACGAGGAATTGCAAAACAGAAGCAAGACCACGCAACATAAATCCCAGCGGTGTATTTTTTGTTATGGTCAGTAGCGAGGTTGTCCCTAAATTCCGCAAAGCACCAGGCTGGTTTTCTTTTCTCCATTCATGGACAAAACGAGCCTCCTCTCCTATTTCACTCTTATTACCCTTACGCCTTTTCAAGCGGCATGACAATATCACACCATCCATTTCCCCTCTTTTTAATTTGGAAGAGCGAAATGAAAAGCCCAGTTCTTCAGGAGCAAAAGTATAGATAGTCCCATCATTCAAAAGAAGAGTCACATCCACTAACTGTTGAGCAATACTATGTCTAGAAACACCAGCATTCCCATAGATTGCCCCCCCAATCATGCCAGGCAAGTCAATCATGCAAGCATAACCATTGATGCCATCACTTATCATTTTACGCACCAATTGCTTCACACTCACACCACATTGACAAATCTCAACTTCTCCATCTTGATAGAATTGGTTAAGATGTCTTATAGAAATGACATGTTTGAAGCTAGAGTTTGGCTGAATGTAAACATTTGACGTCGCACCAACTATCTTAAAGCCCTCATTCTTCTCTTGCAACTCGCGGCATAAGTCAACAAACTCTTCCATCGTTTCAGGCAAATAATAATTTTCAATCTCACCTGTCGAAGTCTCCCTATCGTATGTATTGGCAAGCCAACTGATACTATAAGATTTTATATGATTCTTTATTTTCATCGTACTGAATAACCTAATTTTTCAAGATATTCCATAATTACCTTCATTCGAATATCCCAAGAAGCCATTCTTTTAGCAGTCTCGTAGTTCTTATCCACAAGACTTTGATAAGAAGAAATATCTTGTAGTAACTGCGAGACCAAAGGAGAGGCATCGTTTCCATCCCAATCGACTACAGGATTGTACCCTATCAAATCTATCAATTCTTGTGGTGCACGGCCTACCATCACAATGCGAGACAACATACATTCCCAATACCTTTGAGTCAGAGTTTCTATGTTACCAGCAATCTTTTTGTCAACATCACATCTTGGCACAGTAATCGTTACTTTGGTATCAGCAAGCGCAGTTCTAAACTCCTCGTCACTTTGGAATGTCCGTGCAAAGTTTCCGGTCTTAATATGGTTGATACCCTCAGGAAGAGGACTCTTGAAGAAATTACCATCCTTACGTCCTATCTCAAGAATATCTATTTTCCTATCTGATAATACATTTCCAGGAGAATACAAATCTATTTTAATACCTTCCGTTATTGTCAGGATATTCATTTGGGGAAATAAATTCCTAAACACATCAGCAGTTTGAGAAGAAGTAAAAATAGCCGTTTTTACCTGATGCTTACGGAAAAATGCAGCTACACTCTCCACCTGCTTAGGCCAACAATCCCAGATAACAGGAATCACCTCATAGAATGCATAATCAGGGAATGTATCAAACTGGATACTATATCCAGAAACAAACCGCAGCCTTGCCTCCCTCTTGCTTTTAAAGACAGGAGGCAAAGTAATCCTATATATCAAGCTATGAAGAAACTGAGGAGGATAGAAGTTTCTTGAAACCTTACCCCCTATTTTTTCCCATGCTTCACATGGATAATATTTAAAATTACTCGCACCTATATATAAATAAGGTGGAATGGCTTTTACAATTTTCATTATCTTATTTTACGATTATATAATTCTTGCCGTCTGGTACAAGAAGTTTGCGCTCATGAGGTTTTAAGTTCTTGGCAAATACAGACCATTCAGGCATAGAGTATTTCTTATCTATCGTTATATCTGCCATGTCGCAGACAGAATAAAAAATATTATCAGAATTTACAGGCTTGTTTTTATTTGAAAGCAGGTTAGCCTTTTTCTGAGGATATTTATCTCCCCAAACCTTACTGTTCCACACAATAAGCGGTACATGATATTCTGCCTTTCGGGGATTACAATTACCACCATGATCACTGACTCCAGTATCATAATCCGCACCATGGTCAGAAACCATCAAGAAAGCAGATTGATAACCAGGTTTATCTATCGCCTTGATAATATGATACACGTTATAGTCTGTAAACAATACCGTATTATCGTATGCATTTACTACAGCTTTATGATCAGTCCAAGAAGAATTATCAAAAACAGGATTAGGTCTGTAGATATTCTGTTCCTTTTTAAAATTCCTATAAGGACTATGATTGCCAAAGAATTGAACGATAAAGAACGTTTTCGGATAGATATTAGATAAAGAATCTACAATATCTGCAAGTCTTGCATCTTCTCCCGCATTATAGTTGAATATCCCGTCACATCCTTTTACCAAATATCTATAAGCCTGATTACAAATGAGATTATCTGCACTGATAGCAAACGTTTTGAAGCCACACTCTTTGAAAGGTTGCATGATACTCTTTTCCTGATAGTTCAATACAAAATTATCTGCTGTGGCTCTTGTCACTATCTGGGGAACAGAATACATCGTAAGATTAGCAGCAGAATAATAATCGCTAAAAATCGTGAGATTGTCTAATGTTTCCAACAGAGGGGTTGTCTTGCGTCCATACCCAGCTAAGGACAAATTATCATATCGCAATGACTCGCCTATTGCAAGAACATAAGATTCTTTTTCATTTATCTTTGGTCGTTTCGCACCAAACTTCATCTTTTCAGCTTCTTTTATATATCCTTTTTGAAATTGCTGCTCAATGGCATTATAGGACTGAAAACAGAAATTATAAGGAGGACGACTCAACACATTCTGCTCGACATAAAATCTTGTCGTGATATTGCCCCCCCACTTGACACGTAACTGAAAAGTAAGAAATACGATTGACAGAACTATAAATGAAGCTGCGCATAACAAGTTGGGAGCAAATTTTTGCGGCTTCTTATATTTCCAAACCAGCAATCCGAAAACCAAAAACAAAGGCAAGGCCCATGGCAACGCATGAAGCGAACTCATCACAAAGCCCGAGCCTTCATCAGCTGTGGTGTTCAGTGCCGAAATGATATTACCCGCTATCAAGAAATTCTTATATAGCACAACCATAATGGTCTCGAAAAACGAAACCGCCATCAGGATGCTCGACAAAACAACAAACACCCTTTTCTTCTTGATGCATGCAAAAAGAAAGCACACAGGAAGTGTGTACAAAACAGAGGAGATAATACGACTCAGCGAAAAGCCTTCCTCTGATAACACCTCTTTATAGACTATAGGAATTATACAAATTAATAACAACAGGAATACAGATAGACAGTTTATTCCTTTTAAGAAATGTACTAAAGTTCTTTTCATTATTTGACACAATAATTTTAATATATACAAATCAACAAATATAAGATTATATTCAATACTTAACTATTATATTTATCTCCACCATAATACCCTTTTAGCTTATCAATATCACAAAGCAATTTCCAATTTTTCTCAAGCCATTCTGGATTATTGTTCCACCATTTTATCTTATTTAAGAATATTATTGTTTCCTCATCATACCGATAACCAACAATCTTTGCAGGTACACCACCTACTATAGCATATGACGGAACATCCTTAGTAACAACAGCATTAGCAAGAACAACTGCACCATCGTGAATCTCAACACCACCTATTAATGTAACATTTGCACCGATCCAACAGTCATTACCGATTTTGTTCACTATTTCTCTGTCTTTGTCAAAGAACTTAAACTCCTCTATCATCTGCTCATTGGCGAAAGTCTTGCCTTGTGGATTATTCCCGTCGCTTTTAGAGAAAAACAATGGGCATGTTGAAGCAAAAGGAGTTTTATATGCATGAGTAGCATTAATATAACGACAATTTGGTCCAATTGAAGAAAATCGTCCTATCTCTGCACTTACTAATCCATTTCCACCGACATAAGAACCATAACCCAAAGAGCCAAAGAATGAGGTTCTTGGGCCCACCATATTCATCCCCTCAAACTTGCAGCGATACGAAATATGAGTGGAATACCAAAATTTCACCTTATCTCCATTATGTTTTTTTTGCCAAAGATAAAGCAAGAGATTACTTAGGAAAGGGATTTGTTTGAAAAAATTAAATATGGACTGCATTCTTACCTTCCTCCCATTTAGATAAGCCAATCCAAGTTGTCCTCTTCTTTCTGAAAGTTTTTCTTGGCAAGATATGTACAAAGTGAGGCACTTAGATGAACTACGAGTTCTGCTTCCTCATAATCAGGAACTGTTCCTTCGTGCAAATGACGTCCATGTTCTGATGCAAATCCAAAAATTTTATTTACCACATTGTCTAAAGGTTTAGGAACAATGTTTGGATTATCTTTAATCAGCTGACCTAACGTTGCCTTTTTGTTGCCAGTAACCTCACGGCACAAACATTCCAAAGCTGCCACAGAATGTTGTACGGAACCTGTTATATCAGGAGTAGGTCGCTTTGACATATCTTTTAAGGCTTCACGGATTTCATTCTGCGCAGTCTGCAGTTCGGCTTCTCCTAAAACCGCTACCGATTCCTTGATCTTTTGTTCAAAAGCTTCCTCACCTCTAATTTCGATTTTTCCATGAACAAGTTTCCATCCAATACCCTTCTCAACAAAATATTCATTAATATCCTTCTCGAATCCAACTTTATCACGAATCTTCTCATAGAAATATTCAATAATATCGTAGATACGATACCAAGGACAAGTTTCAAGAACTGATTGGACTTCACTCTCCATAAAGCTATTCTCGCCCCAATTATTGGGGTCTTCCGCTTCCTTTGTTACAAAACAAACTATCGAGCGAATCTTTTTCAACCCCTCATAACGGCGCATTAGTTGAAGAAGGTACAATCGAAATGCTATTGGTGCCTCATTCCGCACAACGATTTTCTGTTTAGGAACTTCAATTCCCATTCTATCTGTAAAACTCATATTTTATACAATTACATAAAGTTAAGCAACTTACTTGGTTGCACATTCTACCTTTCCATCCATCTTTGAATAGATTGTTGCTGGTTTTTGGGCATTATAATCCGTCTGTACACCTCTATGAAAATTAAAGCTTGAACAATCAGCTGTTGTATAAATTTCTGCCTCAGAATTCATCTCCAAAATTTTATTGATTAATCTTCTTGAAGGATGCCCTTCTTTTATGCCATCAGGAGAACACGAGACAATATATTCCGAAGCATTTAAACGTGCCAATATCGAAGGATTGATATTTTTACGACTTCCATGATGAGGTAATTGAACTACAGAAAACTCAGTGGCTTTATGCCCACAACTTTCCCAATAATCCAAAGCTTCGTTTAAAGCATCCTTGCCAGCATCTCCTGTAAATAAGAACTTATAGTTACCAAGCACCAATGCCAAGACTATACTTGTCTGATTTATTTCAGAAGTTTGCTCTTCATCCATCCATTCTATGGTTTCACCATCCTTAGGTTCATAGTCTTCTTCTAACAAAGAGCTTGGTTGATAGCTTTTATTGTATTTCGTCAAAAAAGAATCTGGTGTTTTGTCAGAAATCAAAAGATTCCGCTTATACAAAGAATCAGAAGGACCTAAAGCTAGTAAAGTTCCACCCCACCCACAACTTCCTGTCTTACAAGAACACACTTTTACATGTTTTGTTTTAGCTATATCTTCCAAATTATCTGCCAACCCAAAGCTTTCCTTTATTCTATTGACAAGACTAGTCGGAGTTATACGTTTATCTACAAACCACCCTTTTTGTAATCCTGCATCCTTCCAAGGACGATTATAGACAAAAACACCAATTTCCAACTTATCACTTTCCAAAACAGTTTTCAATCCACTGATATGGTCTAAATCTGGATGAGTATTAATTACATAATCTACTTTGATTTTACTCTTACCATCATCCGAATACTTACAAACCAAATAATCTACAATTCTTTGACCATCTTCGGCATAGCCTCCATCAATAATTGCAATATGAGGATTATCGTTCTCATCAAATACCTCTATAACAATGGCATCTCCTCCTTTGGAAGCTTTTCCCACAGAAAAGAAGCGAATATGATACTTATCCGTTTTCATATGTCTTAAACTTTTAATTTATTTTCTAAATAATGATGTTGCTTGATAAAAGAAATCAAAAACAACACGACAAATAACACTTCTATTATAATCACACAACATTTATCATTTTGCTGATACTTAAAAATCGTACCAATCAAAAGTAATGTTCCCATCGAGCAAATTGTTCGATAAATATTAGTCAATTCGAGCAACACAGCAGTAAAACTATCCTTAGCCATGCACTCCGAATATCTCTTGACATCATATTTTGCAATCCATTTCAACTTCAAACATAACCATTCTATAACTATAGAACCAAAACGGCTAATCGTCATCCCCAAGAAATAAGACGCTAAAAGAAACCACCAAATTTCATTAAGAATTCCAAGAGGCATTCCATGGAAATGCAATATACCCAAGAAAACAGCTCCTGGATAAATAAAATTAAACAATTGGTAAGCAGATAATTTTTCTGACAAAGATTTTAAAAAATCATTCATATCTTTTTCTATTTAAACAAATGTATTATCTTATATATTAACAACCAATCATACCTCCAATACAAACAAGGATATAATTTGCGACATTGTTCTGGATAATAAACACGTTCGCCGAGATAAAAAGCATACAAAGCCATCTTTTCCCAAAAAGACTTGCCCTTGAAATCAAGATAACCAAGAAAATCTTCCTTGATATCCTTTCTAGCACGAGAAGCTGATGCAAATTCTATATTTACTTTTGCAACAGGTTTATGGCAAAGATAAAGACTATATTCCCGATACAACTTAAAAATACGCTGCAAGTCCTCATAACGGCGAACTCGTTCATCAAAAGGATATTTTTCTACTATACTTTTTCGATAAACTGTTGTACCCGAACATTGGTACAATCTCCCAAGAACATGAGCCTCAAAGGGATTTAAGATAAAACCCTCTTTGTATTTTTTTACTAAATATTCCGATTTACCATTGTTAATAATAACTTCTCCCAAGAACATATCGATTTCCATATGTTCTTTTATTTTCTGTGCAAAATACTCTATTGCTCCTGGTAACAAATCATCATCGGCATCTATGAAAAGAATCCACTCTCCCTTAGCATTCTTGACACCAGTATTGCGAGCCTTGCTCGGACCACCATTCTCTTGCTTTATCAATCGAATTCGAGGGTCGTTCATCGCCTCCACAACGCCAACCGAGCCATCAGTGGAGCCATCGTCAACAACCACGACTTCAAAGTCGTCATAAGACTGAGAAAGTACACTTCTCAATGATTGCTCAATTGATTTTTCCTTATTATATAAAGGTATAACTACTGAAATCATAATTGCTAATTTTTCATAAAATGAGATTCACTAATTTGCAAAAAGTTACATTAATGCCTTTTCTAAGAAAGAAGCTGAATCATGCCTTAACTCGTTCAATTTTTTATCTACTTTCACCCAATCTACAGGATGCCACAATACATCCTGAACATTAGTCATCTCACTCGAAACGATTCTACTCTCTAAACCCAAAGGTTTCAACAAGGAATCGAAACGACTATTACCTCCCCACTGGTTTGGCATAATTATAAATGGTGTATGGAATAAAATGCAGAATACGCAAGCATGAAATGAATCAGTAAAGACAAATTTAGCATGGTGGATATGACTAAGCCATTCTTCCACAGATGGCAAAACTCCACAATCATACCCCTCGTAAGGAAGATAAACTTGTGAAAATGCTGATTCGCCCAATTCCTTCATCATTTTTTCTATATCAACAGAGGCTAGATTTCGTTTTACAAAATATACAAAAGGTAACGAGAACTCTTTCTTACTATGATTCACAAACTTGGTAAAAACTGACAAAGGAGCCATGAGTGTTGGATCAAGGACAACTTTAGCTTTTAGACCAAGATGTTTTTCGCACAATTCCGCCCCACTTCGTTCCCTAGTTGACAAGCCGTTAAAAGTTAACAAAGATTTCTTGATTATACTTGTAGCTTTCTTGCCATAAGTCCATTCTGCGGGACCGAAAGACGGTGCATACGCAACACGTTTAACACTCCATCCTTCGGTAAATAAAAGAAACGACAGAGAAAAATCTAAAATGAACTCTTTACGCCACACTTGATCACTGCCCACCACATAACCATCAAAAGAGCTTTCCTTGATATATTCATAAGAAGGAAAATATTTCATAGGAATATGATATAAAGGAAACGTACTTATTTTATCCATTACATTCTTCGGCTTCCTTATAATCTTGCTTAGTTTCCATTTCATATTTCCTAGAAATATTCTCCACATAGAACGGTTAGAATATCCTATGACATAAGCTTTATGCCCAAGACCATTCAAAGTCATTTGCATGGCATACGCCTGCAAGATTCCACCATAATTATAATGGAATCCCAATGTTATTATACCTATTCTCATAACTGTCATTTATTTCCTTTGAAAGTTTGAATTATTCGAAGCACAAAGAGTTTCACACGATGCTTCAAACTAACTTTATTACAATATTCCCAACTCTGATAAAAGCCTTTACCTCGGGTAAAATATTTAAAGAATTTCTTTCTTTCGAATGGAATCCATATTATCTCAGAAAAGCCGCCATTGTGGATATGAGCATTCTCCTCCAAAACTGTATGACTTGATAAGTCCAACATATCCAAAAAATTCAGACCTTTCTGAGTATTAACTATCACTAAACTAAGTCCTTTATCATCATTTAACTCTTTATTGGCAACTTTTGCTCCCCAATAATCCCCAATGGTTAAGTCACTATGGCTTTTTCCATTTTTACATTTACAAGTGTAACAAGAAGGGCGCAAATACACATTGCTCAAAAAACCTTTCATAAAAGCATTATCATCATGTATATCGGACAACAAAACGGAATTTTGGTCCGCCTTAGAGGCGGACTTCTTGCGGACAACAAAACGGAATTTTTCCCAGCCATCAGATTTTTCTCTAAACTTAATGTCTCCTATTGGAGACTTTACATTTAGAGATGATTCCAAAACGGTATTTTTCCCAGCGACCGCCAAGGGGCGGTCTTTGCCAGCACTCACTTTAAATGTTTCATTCAAATAAGCTCTCCAAACACCAGGACTTGGCACTCCATGACATAAGATATCCACAGCCAACAAATTCGAAGAATCCTTGTTACACAAAAATTTTCGTAAACCCAATAATTGACAAGGGGTGCCAACAAACATCACGAAACGCCCCTGCTTCAAACATTGTTCAACTTGAATATAAGCACTTTCTATTCGACTTTGCAGATATTTACTTCCCATCATTGGAAGCACATCGTCTTGTTTATCCGCTGAAGCATGAAAAACCTCCCATTTTTCATCAAACTCAGCTCCAAACACAACACCTCCTCGCTTTATTATCACCTTAGCAAGAGCAATAAAAATTCCGCCAGAAGAACTTTCCTTTCGTTCCCCATCGTTAGGATTTAATGAGGCCAAGAATTCAAGAGGTTGAGTTTTGGAAGTGTTATCCAACATCGGACAAACTTTCTCACACAAGCCACAATTTACACATATGGAAGAATCAACCTTTGGATATAGAAATCCCTCCTCATCTTCTACCATAAATATGCAATGTTTAGGACATTTTTGAACACAGGCCGAACACCCACAACAATCTTTTTTATCAATAATACGAATCATTATAGTTTATTTAAATATCTTATCAATAAGAACCAAAACTACCTTGAACAAGCGAAGCTTAATGAATGGAATGAGATACTTCGTTTTCATATCTGCATAATAGAACAATCTCCATGGACAATCCATAAAATTAGATAATCGTGATAAACTTTGAACCCGTTCTTTTTTCCTGTTTACTTTTGAAACATCTATCAATGTCAAGTAATACACAGTCTGCATAATAAAGCCATAACCATCTTGCATGGTTCCATTTGGATGATATTTCTTATAGTATTGCCAAAGTTGACTTGCTGGTAGTTCCAATATATCATTCAGAAATACAACATGCATCAACTGTTTTGGATCCAGGTACAATTGTATATTATAATAATTTTCCAATCTTTGAGACAATTCAAACAAGCGTCCATCAATATAATCCATTTCTAAATACGACAAATTATATCCTAATTTATCTCCATCTGAGGACTTATAATAGTCTTTATAAATAGAATGAAGGTATAGAGATTTCGTATGGCAAAGGTATTCCCAATTGAAAACATTATCTTCCGCAAAACGCATATTTTCATCGAAACGTATATGGTTTTGCTCAATAATAACACGCTTGAACAAACGTCCCCATGGATAACAAAGTTGGTCAGCGTTAATCAGTGTAGAAAGTTCTTTGCCCAAACTCAATTTATCGGATAAACAACATTTGAAATTTGAATTTTCCGGTTGACTGCCATAATAAAAACCAGTTATAGCCAAATCATAATTTCTCCCCTGCCATAAGTGCAAAAGATAATCCGAAGATATTCTATCATCAGCATCTATAAAAGTAATATATTCACCCCTTGCAGACTCCAATCCCATATTGCGAGCTGAACTCACCCCACCATTTTCTTTATGTAGGACTTTAATTCGTTCATCGCTAAATGTATGACAAAGATTCAATGTTCTATCTTTACTTCCATCATCAACAATTATTAATTCCCAATCCTTGAATGTTTGCACAAGAACTGTTTGTACACATTGGAGTATAGTCCGTTCGGCATTATATGCAGGTATAATAATAGATATCATTTTCTATGATTTGTAATACGAAAAATTTTGTCGAATATAACAGAAATCTTTAACATAAGAGCAGAGGCTAAACCTCCATTTTTATATATAGTACTAAAAATTCTACCAGAAGGTGAGAACAGAAAATAAATCTGGTCTATGCCAACAGGCATTGTTGGCGAGGCAAAAGACTGCTTTGCATTTTTTATCATTGTTGCTATTTCTTCAGTAATTATCCCTTCTTTGCGTATTTTTTTATATATTTCCTTACTAAAATATGGTGAATAGCTTTGGTCTTCTATAAAATTCATGTGCCACCAATGAATGATAGTAGCATCTGCAAAATATTTTAGACTCATCTGAATCTGAGCATTATAAATGCCAGACAACTCTTGTATGATGTTACCAAAATCACGATTGGTCTTCAAAAATGCAGGTTCATCTTGTGAGATATCTTTTTTAAAGCATGAGTAAGTCCAGTTTTCATTCCATTTTTTAAAAAACTGGCGAGTTCGTTCGTTGTCTGCAACATATATTACCCCAGAATTGAAGTAAAATTCACTATCAGAAGCATCCAAGCCAAAAGCTTTTTCGACACTATCCAATGGAGAGAAAGGCATTTGTCCCAATGGCAAATGCGTTTCAGGAACAGCAGCCATATCACAACTTAGCTTATCTATCTCATCTAATCGTTTGCAAATTACCGTATCATTGTCCAAGAACAACATGGGACCATCAACATAAAGTCGTGACTTGGTCTTTAGCTCACGCGACTTTTCCTTTCGGCTATAGCGTTCAGGAACATCTACAACTACAATTTTTGTAAACAAGTTGCAGAACTCAGAAAACTCTCGGATATAATCGTTCGTTTCACGATCAATAATCAATGACACAATTGCCTCAGGGTGATATAATCGCAATGAATATGCTGACACCCAACATTCTTCCATAAACAAGAAATCTTTAGTGGCATGTAAAGTATATACTATTTGAGTTTTCATAACTTATCGTTGTATTTGTTGTACCATTTTATATATGTATAAACCGTGAAGAACATTCTTGATGCAATTTCCTCACCGCCTAAGAATCTATCTCTCAACTGCAAGAAATTGTCAGCGTCCAACTCCGGCAACAGCCTTTCGATGTTCGCATGTGAAGTCGTAGCCAACAAATCCTCCTTGACTTCCCCACGAAACCAATCCTTGGTTGGTGGAACGAATCCTCGTTTTGGACGATCAAGCAAATTTCTTGGTACCATCTCGTAGAGGATGTCCTTCAAGATGCGCTTCAATCCGAGATTTCCATCTATCATATACTCGTATGGCAACAATCGTGAATACTCTGCCACACGATAGTCCATGATAGGACTTCTCAGCTCTAGGCTACAGCGCATGGTGGCACGATCCACCTTTTGGTTGACGGCGTTCATAAAAGTCTTCATGTCATAATCGCTATATGCCAATATGCCTCTCTGCTTGTTTTGCAAATACTTCATGTCTGGCTGTTTCTTGCTCAAAGCGATACGGTCGAACTTCTCTGCCCCTCCCATGTTATAGCAGAACATGCCTAGACTGCGATACACATCCGCATAATCATGCTGGGTAGATTGTATCTCATCAGCCTTTCCTCGCTTGCATCTGAAATAAGGACTCATCAACTTGCGGAACCAATAAGGTTTCTGATATTGTAGCAAACGTGCTTTCGTCCACTCATACTTAGGATAGCCATAGAATAGTTCATCTCCACCATCACCACCGAGGATGACGGTCACGTCCTCACGAGCCTTCTCTGCCACCAAGCTGCTTGGTATCAAACTGTCATCAGCAAATGGTTCATCATAGTAATTGATGTAGTCATTGAAAACCTTCAACAAATCCTTGCCTGTACACTCACATACTTTGATAGGCACACCCAATGAATGTGCAACATCCACCGCAAAATGGCTCTCGTCGAACTGTTGGTTCTCAAAACCTGCCGTATAGGCACACAAGTCTTTGTTGAACTTGGAAACGATGGCACAGACCAATGAGGAGTCGATACCACCGGAGAGGAACGTTCCCACAGGAACATTGGCATTGAGACGCAACCTAACAGCATCAAACAACAATTCCTTGACGGTATTCTTCGCTTCCTCGTATGATTCAGGTACATCAAAACCACAAGAGTTGGTATCTACATCCCAGTATGTTTGAACATCCAGTTGATTTGTATCCAAACTGTAGGTAAAGCATGCGCCAGCACGTAACTTCTTCACTTCCTCGAAAGGACTATAAGGGTCTGGGATGATTCCCTGGAGCAGATAGAATTGACGAGCGAGTACATCCACATGCAAGTCGTTGGCATACTTGATAACCTTAGGCTGAGAGGCGAATTCAAAGCCCTTGTCACTATGCCAATAATAGAAAGGTTTCTTGCCCAGTCTATCACGAGCACCCACCAAGATGTTCTTCTTGCGATCATAGATGACGTAGGCAAACATGCCATTGAAAAGTTTGACAGAATTCAATCCCAACTTCTCATACATGGCACAAATCACCTCCGTATCACTCTCCGTTCTCAACGTGACATCTCCCAAGTATTGCTTTTTCAATTCCAAGTAGTTATATACTTCTCCATTGAAGACAATGCTGATGTCATCATTGTATCGGAAGGGTTGATTGGAGCGAGGGTCGAGGTCGATAATCGACAGACGTACATGCCCGAAGGTCAACACATCCTGCGCTGGAGTTGTAATTTCCATGATGCCCGTATGATCTGGACCACGGAAGTTCATCAACTCCAACTTATGTTCCACCACGCTGCGCTCATAGCGCAATGTGGTTCCGAAAATTCCACACATAACTAACTAATTCTTATATTTCTGATGATATGTTTTTGCCAAAGTTCAGCCCAATATCTAAACTTCAAGCCTATCTTATCAATGATGTTGGCGCATTGATAAGCCTTTCCATATCGCTTTTTAATTTGAAATTCTACAAAATCATGAAGTTTCGCATAATGCAAGAACTCATTCTGAAAAGGATTCTTACATTCTACAAACCAAGGTTTCTCTGCCTCGCAGAAATGAACGACAACGGGGTCTTTGCCAACCTCCCTAATTTCCGGCCATTTACTGAAATGCATATAATGCGCCAAAGAATCTCTGAACCACCATTCTTGGTAATTATAGGTGTAGCCTGCATATACAACATAACCATCCAATACTTTGTTCAAAGCATTTTGGTCAGGCAAGGAACACTTATCTGGATTATCAGTCACCCATTTTATCAGCGTTCTAGTTGTATCATGTTGACGCCAATAATCCAAGTTCATCAACAGAACCCCAGAATTAAAATATTTATGATGTATTTGCAAAACGTTTTCAAAAACAATATCATCGCAGCTCTCACCCACGACAGCAGCCAAGGCATTACCCGTTAAATCCATCTCATATAATGGAAGCAGGGAGTGGCGCACAACAATATCGCAATCCAAATACAAAACTTTCTCCTCATTTGGGAGCATATCAGGAAGCAGGAAACGATAGTACATGGATACCGGGAATCGCTCATTGACCACAAGCCCATCAAAAAAGTGCTTATCTATCTGCATCACATCTATGCTCTGATGATAGAGTTTTGCCAATTTTGCAAACTTCTCCTTGGAATGCTCAGATATGCCATCCGTTAATATATACGCATGAATATCAATCTCCTTATTATTCTCAAATATAGAAGTCAAGCAAACCAAAGCTGGCATCACGAAATTATCGTCTGTACATAAAGAAATGTTCACCATATCTATATTTTCAACTTATTTCTAAAAAAATGTGCTAACATACGAGGCTTAAACAAACCTATATCTGCTGGACATTGCAAGAGATATTTCAAGAATGGAAAAATATGGCAGCTATAAATATAGCTTTGGACATTGGTATATACCTTATATTTATATTCCGTCGTTACATTTTCCAAGAAATCAACGTCATTATATCCATCAAACTTTTGCATAAAACTCTTCATCCACTTGTAATTCATATAAGTAGCCTGCATCTTCTTTCGACTATCTTCAGGATTGCCCCACTGACCTGAAATATTCACGTCCGAGTTTCTAACATTAAAAGCAATATTCTTTGTCAGGCAGCACCCCTCATTTGCCATAACGAAATTGGTGACATCATCAGAAAACCATGCAGAAGGGAAATCAATGAAATTACCAACCTCCTTTAATCTTTTGGTACGATAAATAAAACTTGCAATACCGCCAGCCCAGTCTTTAAGATAAATTCGATGGATAAAATGTAAATTGTCAAGCCATTCGTCCATTGCGTTTTCCTCGCTTTTAATATTGCCATCCCCATCAATCACTCGTGATCGAGCACGCAACAAGTTTGCTTTGGGGTATTTTTGCAATAAGGAATCTGCTTCTTCTAGAAAATTCGACTCATAGACATCATCATCGCTTGCCATGATAAGAAATTCTGTATCGCACATATCCACTAGAAGATTCCAATGCGACACAAGGCTTTTCGACCCCATGTTTACAAGATTTCTTCTGAACTGGAACCTCGTATCTTGCGAACAAACGTCATCATATATGGACTTTAGATCGTATGGCGAACAATCATCACTCACTATTACTTTAAAATCAGTAAATGTCTGACATTTGATACTATCCAATGCCTCTCGGAAAAAATCCGGTTTATAAGCAGGAAGAAGAAATGTATATTTTACTCTGTTGTTCATAATTCGTTTTTATGATACAAAAGGTAACTTGCTTTTTACCTTTCTGATTACTTTCATGCGCATTTCTTGATCAAGACCTACATAGAATATAAGCAATGATGAAACTAATGCACTTATAGCCGAAGTTAAAATGAGATTTAACCATCCATCATCAAAACTCCTTGCCACCAATGTTGGCAAAATAGCAGACAACAAGATGATTAATATGCTCTTCAATGGAACATGCAACAAATATTCTTTAATATTAAAGCCTGAATATTTATTAAGAATCCACAAATCGCAAGCCATTGCCAATGGATATGATGTGCATGCTATGATATAAGCAAATACTGGAGAAGCACCAAAGTATAAAAATACATAAGTCAATGGAAGCACAGAAATATAAGCTATTGATGAAGTAATATTTGGTAACTTCATTTTGCCAAAGGCATGGATGCCATTACCAATAGGAAAATCTATCGCTTTGAAGAAAAGCTCTATCAATGTAATTCTGATAAATGGAATTACATATTCTGGGATATTGCCAAGCCAAAGTTTTATTAGGATCTCAGTTTTTATGAAAACAGGGAGACCAATAAACAGCAACAAATAGGATGAATATTTTGCTGTGTTGCGGATTAATTTGTTCATATTGGCATAATCGCCAACTGCATATAATTTATATATCTGAGGTCCAGATGCTACTTGAAAGTTCATAACAAAGCCACTCACTTGACTACTGACAGTCGTAGCGACACCTCTCGCAGCATTAACTACTGTAGAGAAGAATAAATTCAAAAGCACAGTAATACCTTGACTGTTCGCCATAAATGCAAAAGTGCCAATGGAATTCCATCCCACATAGTTCCATATTTCCTTATACAATTTGGCATCCCAGCGAAGATGCATGTTGCATTCCTCAAATTTACGTAAGCAATAGATTCTGTACATAAAGAACATGAACAAGCTCACACAAAAATAAAAGGTTGAATACATAATCAATTTATCTGTATCGACATAAAGGAGCATGATGACAATCGCCAACTTGAATGCAACATCAAGAATACTCATAAAGGCAAAAGTTGACATCTTCTCATGCGACGTGATACTTGCCATGTATGGAGTTTGCGTAATTCCCAAGAAACAAGAAAACAATGACAGCTGGTATATATAGTTTGCTGCGAACATTCTATCTGGGTCTATCACCAATTTATAATTGACAAACCATAGACCTATCGTTTCACCTAGCAACAGCGTCACAAATGCCAAAACAATATGGATAGTTCCACAAGCTGAAAAAATGTGGGTTAGCTGTTTCATATTCCCCTTACCTAGTCCTACAGTAAGGAAACGTGATGTACCTTGGCTCAACAAAGAACTGAAATAACCTATGAATCCCATGACACCACCAACGACATTCATCAAACCATAGTCATGAACGCCCAAGGCGTTAATGGTAACACGAGCTGTGAACAACCCTATCACAAGGGTTACAAGCATTCGTAAATACAAATATAACGTATTCTTTGCTATTCGTTTGTTATTATCTGAAATATTCGACATTAATATTACTTTTTACGAGATATAAGACTTTCTTTACAATCATAGAAACCAACATCATAACAAGATATCCGATTCCTAAACAAATCATGATGATTCCAAAGCTATAAAGTATTGCCAATCCAAAACTTCTATCAAATAGCACAGCTATATCTTGGTAAGAAACAAATCCTCCTATTTCTGTTATGAGATATATAAATAGATTGGCAGACAATATCTTATTAAGAAGAGAATTTGAATATTGTGGTATATTTTTTACTATGTAAAACAAGGATACTGCCATGAGGATATTTAACGGATTAGCATAACTTAACAATGGAAATATCATTTTCTTTGCACTTGCCAGATGGATGAGATCTGCACCATAATAAATTGCTATAATACTGCTGAAAAGCAAAATAAAAGACGAGGCATATATTTTGATGGAATTTCGCATTGTAAATATGCCCCCCCAGAATCTTTCACGTAATAATCTAGCAAGCAAATACACCATAATGAGTCCGACAAGATTGCTTCCCTGGTTTTGATATAACACTAAAATACCCATGACTGAGAAAATGAAAAGCAGTCCAAGCAAATACACTTTGCTCTTTATTCTAAGATGATCAAATTCTTCATTAAATATAGGAGAAAGTATATAAAGCATCACATAATCAGTCATAAACCACCACTTGTTTGAAGTGATGGGCAACAAACTTTCCAAGAAATCAACGACATCAGAACTTCCACCTTTATATATGTTATAGCACTTTGCTGATACACTCACTATGACGCACCAAAGTAACAAATTTAGCAATCTGCTCACTTTAAACCTTATGCCATAATAGCCTGAAATAAACACAAAGCAATATGTAGCTGGCACAAAAAGTGTAAGCAGTAATCCCGTTAGCCCAAAATTACCACTATATTGATAGCTGTCCGCTCCTAGCATTTTCAGATTATAGCCATGAACTAAAATATGCCAAAAGAAAATAAAGCACATCAATACAAAGCGCAGGATTTCGATATTCGTATTACGCCCTTGTTGGTGTTTCGGCGAGACAAGAACCTTATTATTATACATATTAAATAACCTTAACTAAACCATTAAAATCGCAACATCAATGCTGCCTGAGATTTTCATTGCTTAATCTGACGCAAATATTCTTTCAAAACAATACGCAGTTACGAAAACTTGCCCTATAAGGCGAGATATTGCACACTGCTAAACTCAATTTCTCGCTTTATCATTTAAGTATTGGAACAAATCCCTCACAGAAATGACTATCGCAAGCATCTCGCACATGATTTGATATTTGTCTTGCTCAATAGTAGTCTCCTTTGGCATTTCCTCTATAGCGTTTTGAATATCCATAAAATTCCATTCTATGTAGCCTCTTAAAGGGGCCTTGGAATGAAGAATTCTATTACTCCGTTCCTCTTTAACATTTTCAGTTCGTTTTTATACTCTTGTGAATTATTTTCCTTACTTAACAAGGAGAGAACTGATTGATAATATAAAGCTAAATAGTATATGTAGGAATCCTCATTTTCTGACTTTATGAGATTATCGGCAATTGAAAAGATACTATCGCTTATTTCATGTTTCTGCATTAAATTTGACAACACACATAATTCCAGCATTGAAAGTTCCGAGATTCTTGTATCATGCCCATTTAGCGAGCAGAAATCCATTTTCACCAATTCATTGCAATATTTAAACGCCCTGTCATAAAGTTGCCTGTCATACGAAATATCTACAAGAAGATCATAAGCCTCAAGACATTTCTTTAAATAACACTCAATATCTTTTTGCTTTTTATTTCTTTTATCAAGCACCTTCAAAGATAAACTCTTCACCTTTTCAAACTCAACGATAGCATTATCTAAATAATTGAGTTTCATATAACATGAACCTAAATAAAAATAAACATTTATTTTTCGTTCATTTTCAGTGCCATCAAAAAAGTGATGGTCATTCATACTTTCAACCTCACCTAAATATTTCTCGCAACTTTTCAACTGCGACAAAGCACTTTGATAACTGCCCTTATTAATATAGGCAAGAGCTTCCGAAAGATGGTATTTATATAAACGTAATCGCTTTTTCCTATCAGAAATATTCTTTTTAAAGCATAAACTAACAGGCATCAAGATACTCTTTGCATTGGATGTCGCCAAGCCAACACTATCTTTATACATGTTTTCAGAAGATATATTAAAGAGGACTGACAAACATTCTCTTATCACCCTTTTTAATTTTCTTGGAATACGAACAGTAAATATATCATGCTCCCCAATTACAAAACTTTCCGTACCAAACAAGAAAACACTGTCTTGCCGAACAATACGACCATTTATATTTGTCGGCTCCCATAGACAAAACTTTTCAACTTTCTCATAGTTGTAATTGGTATAACGATAAGTATTCAACAAGACCGTCTTTATCTGTTCATTCTCTGTCGTTGGATTCAAATATGCAAGACTATGTTTTTTAATGTCTTCAATGATATTATAGCAAAAAAGAAATCCATCCTTTTTATCATCTTTCTCATTAGAACAGGCAAACCACAATGCTGTGAGCAAATTCTTACTGAAATCCACAAGGCATGTCGCTCCTCCATTATGTTGAATATCTGCTAGAATCTCCAAATCCGAATAGTCAGCATAATCAATCGGAAATTCTTTGCGTGCTCTTTGCGTCAAATCAATTAATGCTGAAACAAAATCATTTTTGCTAAATCCCTCGGAATATGACTCACTCATTCGTATGGCCAAGCCTGACCGAATAGTCCATTCACTTATGTCTTTGGTACCATTCTCAAAGCTCTTATCATAGCGAGTTATGCCTCGATAGATGTACTGAGGAAAAATATCATCATTTTTTCCATTTCTATCAGATATAAGACCACTTACATACTTTATTATCTCTTGAACAGCAGAATATCCATCCTCACTATCAAGAGTTATATACGTCGTTGTTATTGTTTTCATAGGTTAATCGTTCTTTTAAAATTCTTAGCTTGAATTAGAATCCAAAACATTGTCTGTTACATGAGTAGCAATAACCCCAAGAACAAGAAAACCAACATTCGCAAATAGAGATATAATGTGTTCTTTGCGATTCGTTTATTATTTTCTGTTGTTTGAGTTGACATAATAATTATATGTTCTTTTCTCCTATAAGTATAGTGCCTAAGCAGAAGGAGCATTACTTATACTTCCGACATCCACACTATTAGTTCCGGTCGTATTTGAAGTATGAGTCTTCTGCTCAAATATTTTCGAGAAAGTATTAACTGTATCATGATAATGCTCCAACAAGTTTTTATAATTCTCAGACATAATACGATTTGAGGTTCGGATTTCCTCAACTGCTCGAGACATATAATGAAATTGACGCCCTGTCTCTATCGAAGTATAACCTGCAAAAGCTATTGATGAAACAGAAAGAAATATTGAAAGTATCGTTGAAAAATTAGTCAATGCGGACAATAAGTTATCACCTTGCATAACGAAGTTTTCCAAGATAAAGACCAAAAGACAAATCACAGCCAATACCAACAAAGAAATTATCCATTTGGCATTTGTTGGCCATTTAGTAGCTTTTACAGTTGGCTCTTCTATTTTAATCTCATCAACCATGTTTGTTGGAGATTGATTATTTAGATTTACTGCCATTATATTTAAGTCTATATTGGTTTAACATATCATGAAGTACCTGAATCATTCTCTGAAAAAGAAAATCTACTTCCTCTTTTATATATATAAAAGCCTCAGTAGAAAACCAAACTTGCCCATTCGCAGCATACGCCTTCCCTACCTTATAAGTATTAGTAAGGTCATATAACATTCGAACATCTTCTGCTTTATTCAAATCTACCTCCCCTGCATTTGGAATGATAATTCTTACATATACAGGATCTTCATTGAAATTATAACTAAACAGATAATTAATATTATCTATAGTGAAATGAAGCATCGTTCTCTGCTCATCAACAAATGACGATGGAATATTTCTTTTATCTAAAAAAGTCTGAAATACACGTATCATAATTATATTTTTGCTCTTTTAATTTCTACGATAGTCTTTGACCATTTAACTTTTGACTCATACTATTTCTTTTTCGGCTTATTAACTCTCAACCAAGCTAACACATCCTTAACTGGTAGCTTCTTTGCAGCACAATAAGCTCTTATACCAGAGTTTTTTCCTGCAGTCTTTTTCCATATACAATAGTCATCATACTCTTTTTGAAAGTCCAACTTGTTCGTTTCTTGCGTTTTATACTGCTTCAACTGATTTGGTATAATCGTATCAAGAACTATATTTGCTTCATTTATATCATTATGCTGACATTTATGAACAAAATTCTTTCGATGATGATTTAGCCATGAGGTTACTAATTGCCAATGAGTTGGAGAAGCCACTAAAAGTAGTTGCTTATTCAATTCTTCATAGAATGGAGTCAGAGTTGTATCCTCTCCTGAATTAAATTTAGTATCTGTCCAAATATCAAGATAGATTTTATCTACCTTACTTTTTTCTTTGTTCTCAATGCCATTCATCGATGTATGAAAACGTTCGTACTCCACTGCGACTTTCTCTTTCAAATATCCTTTATATATACTAGAATAAAGCCAATACACATAAATCTGATACACGATAGGAAAAATGATTATTCCTATCATTATATGCCTTTTATATTCATAAAGAAAAAGACTTATTGGATGTTGACTGATTGCATCTGAATTTAGTACTTTTAGAGTAATATACGTAGCAACACACAATATCACAAACAAAATTACGCATCTCCAATTTTTAAAGACAAAGTTTGATATGGTCAATATGATACCTACAAACAATGTACAATACATAATCGGCACATAGTGAGCGACATCAAGGCTATTTTTTTCATTCTCAAAGCCCATAAAAATCAAATAAAACACACATAGCACCAACAATATGAATCCTCGGTGATGAGCATTGTTCTGTACTATATTATATTTCTCTTTGATTTGCGCCAAGAGTTTGTCATGTATAGAGCTACTACCATTAAATTTATAGACGTTCAGCAACGATTTCATTTCTTCGTAGTATTTTGGAGTCCAAAAATTACTACAGAAATCATTGTTTACAGCCATCGTCACATAAATAGCCGCAAAGAATTCGACAAAAGAACTGAAATCCGAAATCATAAGCGATAACCTTTAAACAATTCTTCTATACGATGTTGCACGTTAGCATTGATTTCTTTCTCATCTGCACACTCCACATTAAAATCTTCTGCTTTTCCCTCACTATCATTAACAATATCTGCTTTCATCTTTGCCTGATAATGGGGGTAATCGACACTTTTCGAAACATTGTTTTTCCAATTCAGAGGGCGCAAATTAGCAATATTATCAATTAATTCTTGCGGAACGCCTAATTCCTTAAGCCTAGATTCTGGATAAATGTGATCAACTTCCCAGCCATAGATACTGTCTCGATCATTGTATTTGCCCTTTATTATCCAAGCTCCACAAGCATCCTTGCGGACAAAGTCAGGATTATACTTAGGATCCTTACGTCCCTTCTCCCATATTTTATTTATTAATTCATCTGTAAACTGTGCCATATTTCTACATAAATATTCTTCTATAAAGTTATGTAATAAAAGGAATAATTACTTATATGTTGTCATTATCTTCCAACAATCCTTTAGCCTTAATATATACAGTCATATCTAGTGAGAGAAATATATCCCCCAAGAGCTATCAGTAATCTCTTCCAACATTCTCCGTATCATGCCTGATTCCTTCACCAACTTGCCAAAATCCTCATCATCTATATGTCCATTGCGCAATAGTTGATAGCCCTTACTAACACATTCAAGCATATAAACATTTTGAGTCATTTTGTTCCTTGTACTTTCAGGAAGGCTACATCCCGAAAACAAGGCATGCTTGCTGCGTGGGTCCAAGAACTTTGGTGCCGCAAATTACTTTTCTTTCTCAACGTCAACTACATAATCTTTTGTTATGCAATCTATTGTTAAGCGATGCGTCTCTAATGCTTCTTGGATAAGATTACCATCAACATCCTTCAATACATAATCTTTAAATTCCATCAAGAACTTATCAATACTGCTTTTGAATTTATCCAGCATCAAAGGTGTCATTACTTTTACTTCATGAGTCAGATTTGCATTATGGTTCAAAATATTTGTTGGAGCTACAAATATTCTACAAACCTTTACATCACCATATTTGTCCTCAAACCAAGCACAATGATTACACATTTGACCAGCCTCTGACTTTTTGATTGTATTTCGGTCATCCTTCACCTCATTCTTACATTCAAAAAAGATATATTGATTATGAACACCACACCACAGATTGTCTGGACCTACCTTATACTCATTGTCAGGTCGCTGACTCTCAAAACCTAAAATTTCACCGATTTCTTTTAAAGCCTCTTCAAAAAGGGTTGACGTACGTCCAAAAGACAAATTATCCAAGATAGCGTTAAATTTCAAACGCATCTCTTTATAGTTTTTAAATTTCTGTAACCAACGCTGAATACTAGAAAGTTGCTCAGCACTTTTATACTCCATCTTTTTGTAATCAATACCATGCTGTGGATATAAAAGTCTTGGATTTTTCTCAAATGCAGATTTCTGAATATGAATAGAGTCTATTTCACTAATAAAGAATTTGTATCTAGCTAGTATTTGCTTATACCAAGCTTGTTCTTGTTGATTACCAGTACATATATTGATGACTTCACTTACTATTTGGCAGGCTTTCTCATAGTTTCGATTGTAAGCACAATGCTCATATTCACGCTCCTTTTGCATAATGGTATAAATGCGCTTATTATCATCAAGAGATGAAATTGTATCCATCTCTTGCTGATAATAAGCTTTCCAATCAGAATCTCGTTTTAAAGACTGATTGATTAAGTCTATCAGATTTTTACGACTATCTACATTTTCAGTTATTTCTTGCTTTAAACTTTCCACCAAATCGTTTGCAATCTCTATTTGTTTTTTGGTCTGAGCAGAGAAATAGCAGGCTGTATGATGATTTATCATAAAATTGACCAGGTCTGATCCTATAATAATTATGACGCTATAGTCCTTCTCTCCGCGAACACTTCTACCTAACCCTTGCTCTATCTTCTGAACTTGTTTCAGAATGGTCACTTCGCTATCTTCTCTACAATTCATCTCGTAACGATCAGACAGATTATCACAAATAGGAAGTGAATCTATGATTAATATTCGACAATCTGCATCTGGAAGATTAATACCATCATATCGGTTGACCAATACATTTAAATCTGATTTATGACCATTTCTGATATTCTCTATTATATCATTGAGGTTAGCTCTATTAGCAACAACTCCTCCAACACGACTATAGTCTTGCGCTAAATAAAATGATGGAACTATCGCAAAACGAGAAATCGAAATTTTTTGATTCACGAATAAATTAATCATTTCCAAACGTGACATCTTCTCATCCATCAAAGATGGAAAGAGTATCATCTTTTCTCCTGACCACTTTTGAATATTATCAGTCAAAGGAGTTTTTACGTCTTCTTCGTTAAAGTCAAATCCTTTGATAAAGAAGGAATCATCTTGAGTCGTCGCAGACATCAAAATGCGATGAGAAGCATTAGAAAAGCTACCGAACTTTTCTATTGGACAAAAAATAGGTGATATTTCTATACCTTTGCCCGTTATGAACATTTGACAATCATCAAGATTATCTTTTAAAAGCGGCCATGCAAAAAGAATCGATTTATCATCAGTTTGCGCACCTAATAAATTGGTAACTTCTCGCAATTTTTTAAGCCACGCCCAATACGGAACTTGAAGCAATTCAGAAGAGCCATTCTCTATGTCCAATAGCGTTCCTGCTCCTTGTTCTTTAAGATCATCATAAAATAGGTTTAGCAAATTGTCATACAGATCATTATCACTTTTTATACGAATAGAGAAAGAGGACTTGATTGACTCTATACAAGCATGAGAATCGTCAAGTACCACGCTACCTATTTTTGTAAAATGAGCATTTAGACCAAAGACAGTTTTTCCATTGAACATTTTTTGAACAGTTGTTACCAATATTTTTTTGCCATTCAAAAAATCTACTGGAATAATGTTCTTTTCGAAGTCTGAAAAACGGCAAACATTGATTCCAAATTTTTCTGCCTCCAAACATGTTTGACCTACTAAATAATCGTTGGGGCAAAGATATAAACATGGTTCACCTTTATCATTCAACAAGGATTGAAGCATCAATAATCCTATTAATGTTTTACCCTCGCCAGTATGTAGCTTGACTATAAGATTTCGATCATCACGTCGATTACTACCCCATTCTTTCAATACACGTTCTTGAACTGGACGTAAGGGACCTGCATCCGTCTTTCGGTCAAGGCTATTATAAATTTCAATAGGATTAACCTGCTTTACTTTTGGCTTTGTGCCTATTTTCTTACTAAAATCTATCATAATTTACTAACTAAAACTTGTTATACCAATTCGTGAAATATGATTAGCATGGCAAGCACAAATCATATTCATCACTTCTGATTTCAACGAGAAAAGTCGTTCTCCTAAAATCTTATTTGGAGAAGATTCTTCCTCATTTATTGAAAAATTAAAATGAAGAAGTATTGTACAAATTTGTCCTCCATACATGAATTTAAACGGAAGAGTATAGACAGCATTACCTGGTTTCTTTTTTGCTCTTTTCAATATTTTGATTCCATTCTCGGAAACAATAGCTCCCAACATATAGCGATGGGTTCGTTCCTTTGCATTTGAATAATCACAAGCTGCACTATATTCCAAAGCTATCATCTCTATGACTTCATCTTCTATCTCGTTATCATTTAACAGAACAGAAGAAATCCAATCATTAGGAGCATAACCAATCTGATTTTTGACTATTTCTCCAAACGTTTCATCTTCTTTTTCTAATTTTCTAATACTTCCACGAGAATCAATCTCTTTAACAGACAAATCAATATGAAATAAAGAATTTAGCTGTGCAACTATCGTATCATTTGGAAAATTCTTTATCTCTGATATATCTTGTTCTCCAAATAAGTCTGCCCAAACAGAGTTCTCATTTTGGCACAAATAATGAATAAATAATGGTGCAAAAGCTTCCTTAATAGCCAAATCTGGGTTTTCATTGCCTCTTTTTTTACCAAAAGTCTCTATTGCAATTCTAGCAAAAACACGTTTAATGTTTTCAATGTACTGAACGTTATCACCCCATGCATCTGGAAAATCTATAAATTGCAATACATCATGAAGACTTTGATTAGCAGCGTACTTTAATTCCGATTCAAAGGAAAAAAGACATTTCACTATAGGGTCTTCCATCAATTTCGACAATTTCATTTGCAATTCATCCGCCTTGTCTATAAAATCCAATTTATCAATATGCTTAATCGCAATTGGTTTTGGCATTTCATCATCGTTTCTCTCGTTGATATACAACTTAAGGGCTTCTATCATTTCAGGCTTGCTTGTCCAAAATACCAATACAAAATCTCTATTATCACAAGATATATAAGATTTTATGGCATCACACAATATGGCGAACTGCTCGGTTTCATTACCAGTCGTGGAAAGGCAGATGTCAAAAAATGCCAACTTCACATTTTTCAAGGGAGCATCTATCAAATCAACCGGATCAAATTCAAAGCCACGACATCCTATGCCATGTTCATTGAAAATATCTGTCAATCTTCTTACATCATTAGGATTATCATCCACAATGATAATATCGTTATTCTCTTCTAACATATTAATTTACTTTTAGCTATATTTAGGAAATACTAAAGCAACACAAGCCCCATCGTAGGCCTCTGGCAATTCTATTTCCTTTGCTTTGGGAAATAGGAGCTTTCCACCTATGGTCTCCATAACAAGACTCACATAATATAAACCTATACCCATGCCTGAAGGCTTTAAGGTTCTGAATGGCAGTATCATTTCATCTGGCTCCATTTGAAACCCTCGTCCATTATCTGCTAATACCAATGCAGGACCATCAAAATGAATTGTATCAGCAGCCAACATTACTGCTGGCTTTATATTATTTTCCCGTATTCGTCTTTCACGTGACCAATAAATTGCATTATCAATCAAGTTGCTCAAAGCACCAAGAAGCAATCCGCTTGGTCCTTTTATCATGAAATCAGAAACATTTGATTCTGAGAATCTATTAGAGAACAAGACTTCATGAAACTTGAATCGAGACTTATGGATTGCTTCTGCACGCTCTGCTAATTTGGAAGCTTTAACGGGTTTAATGCGGTTTTGTTTCAAAAGCGGCATAAATTTTTCAATTAAATCCATCAAAGACTTGATACGCATTCGAATGTTCTCTATATCACAATTCTTCTTCATAATATCCTTGCGAATGAAACCCATTTCTCGTTCTACCTCATGGAATACTATTGTTAAGTTTAAGCCATTCATCCCAGAACTAAGCATTACATTACGCATATTGTCATAATCTTTTTTTACTTTACCAACAAGAGCAGAGAATTCGCTTTCCAAGTTTTTTTGTTTCAACTTGTCTTCTAATTCCCTAATGGTTTCCGAGAATCCAATCTTCCGTGTTACTGCGTTCTTATCGATTACTTTCAATAACTTTTCCTTATCTGATGCAGAAGTTCTCTCAAAAAGATGAAAAATAGCTTTAACTATTCGGGTAAGAATATCAAATGTATCATTTTCTATAAACCCTTCTCTATTTGTTTTTTCAACAAGACTATCTTTTGTCCTCTCCAGATTCAAATTTATAGCTCCTATAATCTGATTTTTTGCAAAATGTGCATTCATCTTTGTTGCACGATTGAGATTGATCCCTAACCAATCATCGTTTGGTTCACCATAATTATAGACACGAATATTATCACGAAAGATTTTTACCCCTCCATTCTGATCCAAATAACCATTGATAAGTGTACGCTTTCCTGTTCCATAAATCAAATCCAATATTTTTCCATCCCGCGAAAAAGCATAGAAACATCCTGTTATCTTTCCTATTCCATCCAACAATTTGTTCTTCAAGAAGAAGCGCTCCTTAACATCTTTATCATAAGCAATAAATTCTTTTGCGTCAATACCCAAAGGTTGCTTGCCTTCATTTATATTTTTCTCTATATTTGTGGATGCAGGAAAGTTTGTTGGATTGAAACAATACTTCCAATCCAAAAAAGCGAAATCTTCCGCATTGCTGTTACTCTGAGAGATTGAAAAATCAAATCTAAAAAGACTGTTTTTGACAATTTCAGAAGAGGATGTTACTGAATCTATCCATTCCTGCACTTTCGAATCATCCGACATCACTTCTATGTTAAAGTTGTCTTTGGCGCTGAATGGATTCTGTATTCCTTGTAATTGGCTAACCAAAGCCTTAACCTTTGACGCATTCCAATTATGACATTTCAAGTCGCTCAAAGTTATTCTTGTTCCATGACCACCAGGAATCAAATTAGACAGCCCATGCTCCACATCAACCGCCAAATCTTCTATACTAGCACCACCACGCACTAAACTCTTCCAATTGATAGACAACATAGAACCAAACATATCATCACGAGGCTGCGTCTCCACCTTTATCTTATTAGCTAAGCGATATGCTGCTAAACGTCCAACGCCTTTGTTTCCTAAGGATGTACGATGATATATCGGACTCTGTTTTAATTCCTTACGTTTGTAATCTGTTCCGATTGTAAGCCATGCATGTTCTATAACATCTGGAGTCATGCCATTTCCCATATCTTCAACAACAATTCTTCCATCAGAAGAAAGAATATGGTCTAAATGTATTACAACAATTTTAGAATCAGCATCATAGGAATTCTTAACTATTTCGAACAATGCTAAACTATCACTACCTATCAGTTCATCACCCAATAGATTTATAATATAAGAATTAGCCTTTATGGAATATTTTTTCTTTGTAGTCATAGTGTATTAATTGACATTGGTTTATTGATTCTTTAAACTAGCTAACCTTGCTTAAATAACACCTAATAAATCTCAACATTATTTATTTTAAACTCAACTCTTGATAAGACAAATTCCTATTTTCTTTCGTTGGAACTTTAATTAGCACATATTGTACATAAGAATTATACAAAATACCAGGAATTTCAGCTTCGTTAATACCCAAAATGCAACTTTCCTTTTTTCCTAATCCACTTATTGAATTAAGAGATATACCAACATGCTTTATAGGATCGCCGTTTTGGCATATCCAATATCGATCATGCAAAGGTCCATCGTCTAGTTTGTCTTCATAGGAGACAAAATGCATCTTTATTGGAATATGCACACCTGATGAAAGCTGTTGCCAACGGATTTCATACTCATAAGGTTGATGCTTACGCAAATGGCTAAGAATTGTAATTGAAATATTGGTATTCAAATCCGTAAGCTCTTTGATTACCCCCAAATCATCTGGGCAGAAATATGGATCTATTATTATCAATTCATCAAGTGCTGTATTTCTAAACCAGTTCAAGAGATAGTTTATTCCCTTCTGATACTCACCAATATCAACTAAGCCATCAGACTTTATAGTATGGTCTTGTATCGTAAACTGGATCCTATCTAATCGTTCTTTAGTTTCCGATGCCAATGAAAGAACTAATTTAAGATTGTATTTTAATGCCGTGTGAATACTAAACAACAATTCTTTTTGATTCTTAGATTGTTGATGCTTTCTTGCAATCGTTTCCATCAGATAAACCAATGAATCATGTGCATCTATGATGCTATTATTAAATATAAAATTTATCGCCAAAGAAAAAATCTTATTTACATCATACAATTGTCCCTTTCCCCCAACTAAATTCGCCAGTTGAGTTTCAAAGAACTTACATTGCTCTTTCTTAGACAACCCTTCAATTGATGTCATATCTTTCTTGGCTTGCTCTATTTTTTTAACAGAAGCTATATGTTTTTCCAATTTTCGTTTATATCGTAAGCGAGCAGGGTCTTTATCCAGCATATCTACTAGCTGTCCAGCCAATTCAGGATTATGTTGGTAAGCCATATCTATCAAGCGCTTATGATCCTCCAAAGAGCCATTATTACCCAAGCTTTTCATTGCACTTTTAGCAATGTTTGGAACCAAGGATCCCAATTTATAATCCAAACATTCACTGATGCTCATATCCAATCTACGTACTTTGTCAAAAGTTGAAGAAATAGACTCTGAGATAGCTATACCTTTCTCAAAATACAGCTGCTGTTCTGGACGCTTTGCAAAATAAGGAGCCAACAGAAAATACAGGAAAGCCTGGTCTGCCTTGTTATCAATTTCCCCAATTTGTTTTTCCCAAATTTCGAAATCTTTTCTGTTAAAGTCCTTTTTTAAAGAACTCAATGCAGCAAGACATGCAATTTTATAGCCATCATGCTTTATACCCATAGCAGACGGCAATTTAGCATAAACTATTCTCTCTGCTTCTCCAATGATAGTATTCTTTTGATCTGTACTAAGTGGATCTACTTTTTTATTTGTTATCCGTAAGCTCTTACAAATAATATCTATAACCGTGAAGAAATTTTCATCATTTGAAGAATTTTCCAACAAATCTAGCAAATGTATATACTCACAATATTTAAGTTCATAAGCCTGATGTTCTAAATTAGAATCCATCAGATAGGTTTGTTTCGTCATTATAAACTTGCAAACATAAAGAATACTGTCATTTCTAAACGTTTCATCATAATTGCTCAGCAATGTAAAAAACTTGGTTTGGCTTCTATAGTACAAAGCTGGAGCAATACAATAAATAATGCGTTTCTGATCGAACAATGAATATTTTGAGTAATCCACAGGAAAGTATTTATCTCCTAGTTCATCAAACATTTCATCTTTTTTGGCATTCTTATAATCCAAAGCTACATTTCCCCACAAAATAACTTTTTCGACGGATGACAACAAACCATCTACATCATCACAAAAATCATGCAGCATTGCCTCATCACAAAGACCTAATTTAATAAGATTTGATAAGGAAAGCGTATATAAGCGGAGAGATTCATTGTAAGTCTCAACACATGAGGAAGATGACAACAGCGTCTTATCCTTAACCTCCTTGCACTTAGATATAAAATCACAAGCTTCATCCTTAGATACTTTGGAGAACTGCTTTGCTATGTAAAAGCCGATTTCTATCTTGAGGCAGTCTTCATCAATAGATTCCCAGCTTGTTAAAAGCAGAGTTTTCACTTTGTTTGCAAAAGAATCCTCAGGGAAGTTTTTCTTCAACCAAAGATAGATTCTCATACAAATGATGCTTCGATTCTTAGAACTTTCAATATTTTCTACATAGTAAAAATTTCGCTTTACCTCTGACAACATTTTCGTATGTTGTATTTTTTCTGCAGAAATGAGCATATCTGACATTAATGCAATTGGCTTCAATCTATCGGAATAAACATCATCCGTCTTAGAAAGCAAAGTAAAGAAATAGCTCAAATCTATCTTATCTTCATCTTGATTCAAAAGATAATAAATCGCAGCAAGAGAATAAGCCCTACTTTTACGAGTCCGTGTATTAACGCCTTCAATTATCTCATCGATCATTGTCGGATAAGTGCATACCAATGCTTTGATAGGTTCTTCTATTACCTTTAGATGATATGCAGTCTCATGCAAAAGTTTATGTATTCCATCTATTATGGTTTTCCTTATCGTAACCGTCGAGTCTGTTTCTTTTTCTATCTCTGACTTTACGCCCAGCCTATCATACTTTCCCAAAAGCTTCGAAAGACAAGCCATTTTTACAGATTCATCTTCCAAGCAGATTATGTAGTAATAGAGATCCACCAACATACTTTTAGACTTTTCTGCCATTTTGTCTTTGATAGATTCTATTATGTTCAATTGCAAATCAACATAATCAAAAGTCGGATACTTAATACTTCCTCCCATTGATTCCAAATAGACGATTGCCTTTTCCAAATCGGGCATCATCATCTTACGCATCGACTTACATATACTGTTAAGAAGTCTTGCTCTAGGTATTTCTGAATCAGACTCTGCCACAACCAAACGAATGCCTTCCAAAATAACCTTTCCTATATCAGCTTTATCTTCATGGTCCGGCAGCCAAAACTGAAGAAAATATAGTTTTTGAGAATTACTTGGCAACTTAGACACTTCTTTTAAGAACTGATCAACGTCCATGTCATCAAACAGATGCTTAGCTGTATTGGCTACTGTACGCAAATTATCATCTTTTATCTTTGAATTAACTAAATCAAAGTTTGTAACATTGCCTTCTTCATCTTTGCTGTATGCCATAGACAACATTGCATAAAGCTTATCAGTAACAGATATATCATTCTGCACCTTGGCAATTCGTTCGATTATTGCAGTAGCAGCCTCCACATCGATCGGCATCAACATTTTGGCTATCTCAACAGCCTTGTTTGGTATATTTTCAAAATCTATAGAACTGACTAATTGTTTTATACGTTCCCTTAAGATTATATAATCATTATTCGGAATCACATCTTTTTTCTTTGCAATCAACAAGTATGCCTTCAACCTTTCCTCTGAAAGATATACCGTTTCCGCTAAAGCTATAGCCTGTTCATATTGACCTACAGACAACATCGCTTCTATCTCATTATCCCATAATATATTTTTTTCTATCTCCCGAGAGGCCGATTTGTTGAGAGCAAAGCGAAATATATTGGCTGCATATTTGTCCAACCTTCCAAAGCAAGCATCATAACCAAAATCGCATTGTTCATTCAAAGCTGCTTGAGAACGTTTATTAACCAATATTTTTTGCACATTATTGCTATTCAAGTAATTGATTAGTTTGTCTATTTGATTAACAGACTTATACATACCTGGAAGATAATTACAATAAGCCAAAGGGTTCTCCTCATTCTCCAAAACATCTATAACCCGAAGTTCTATTTTTTGCTTATAACCGACTAATTTCAGGCGTAGATATTTATGAAAGGACTCTTCCTTAAAGGATACTATGTTTTCCCCATCTATTTTTACATAATCGGAAAGACGACCGTTCACAGATTTTACCAAATAATCAGCTTGTATTTGGAGAATTTTAGCAGCTAAATCAACTTTTAGAGGAAACTCTATGTATGATAACAATGCAAAAAAGTCCTTTGAGAAAGTATCTTCTTCTAAAAAAATTTTCTTGTAATCTTCATCATGAAGATTGCTTTCACCAGTATATTCAGATGTCCTAAGTTTCTCTATGTCACCTTTTTCTACATATTTTCGACGAAACAGGTTCATTCTTTGAGCATTTCCTCGTGTCAAGCTATACAATAAAATCTGATCATCTTGAGTCAAAGCCTTATTCGATGACTTGCGGAAATACTCAGCTACTTCCGCTTCACCAAAACGCATAATCTCGGTTTGATTAATTGCTAAATTAAGTTTCGAGGGCAATAACTCTTTTATCTTTTCTTTCTTACCTGAGAATATAAAACGTCCCTTATCCCAAAGCATATTGGAAAACAGCCGTCTCAAGCTATCTAACTTTTCTGAAGGAATATCATCAAAGCCATCAAATACAAAATATAATTCTTGATTGGTTTGTTTAAGCTTTCTCAAAACAAAATTTGTCAAAGAGGTGATTTCTCCTATCTTATCAAAAGAAACCTTCTCTCCAAATGCAAACCAATATAATTGCTCATACAAATTTTGTTCTACTACATCTGAGTTCAAACGAATACTTTGCAAGCCATTATTAAAGAAACTGACACAATTAGCAGCGTGTCTCTTTACAAATTGTGCCAAAAGAGTTGTTACTCCAACGCCATCCTCGCCCGTCAAACATAATATACTATTTTCTTTTAAACAGGAATCAAAGAAATCCAGATAATTTAATCTTTGTATCTCATGCTCTATTTTATCAGGCATTGTTACACTAAAATAACACATGTCCATAACTTCGGCATGATGAACACTCAGATTCTCTTGTGCCTTACGTACAAAATCATCACCAACAAATACTTGTATTGCAGTGGTTGCATTCGGCACAAATTGATTATTGCCGCCATCTATCTGATATTTCGTCTTTTCTGATTCCATAGCTTTAAACTTTACTTACGGTTATACCACGCCTCATTGATATACTTACGGATATTATCGACCTTGCAAGTCACCTTGGGAGCCAAAGGTTGGAGCACCTGGATGAACTCTTGCTTCACCATATTATACTGATCGACCTTCACATCTTGGTCATTCACCATATCCATGACCACCAAAGCGATGTCTTTGGCAGTGGAGCATACGGATAGTTTGGCGACATACTCTGCCAAAACTTCCACATTATTTATATATAGGGACAGGCGAGTAGCCTCTGGAGATAGTTGCGCCTCCTCGGTTTCATCCTTTGGCTTCAAAACTTCCTCGATATATTTATCACCGTAGAAGTTTTGCTCTGCCTTGGTGGCATTGGGCAAAATCTGATTGTTGCCGCCACTGATTTGAAAGATGATACTTGCTTTCTGATTGTCTTCCATGATTATTGGATTTTTAGTTAATAAATGCCATGTTTTTAGAACCTCATTTCACTCGTTCTGTGGTCGTACGACCACTAGGTTAGTCAACGTACGTCCAAAGGTTGCTTGCTCGTACGTCCACAGAGTGAGTGGTCGTACGACCACAACTCTTGCGAATGAGAGTTTGTGCATTTAGTGAATGAAAGCACCCATCAGTGAGCACGTAGTTGGCTATCCGTAAACGGATAGTTACCGCCAGTGAATATGCTTGATTTCGGCTTTTCATTTTTGTACCTTTGCATCGTCATTCAGAGACAAGGACATAGAGAGTCCAAGTTCGGGTGACAGATGTTTCATTTAATTATTTATACATTTATGAGTAAAAGTTACAAAGTGGTCAAGAAGACCATCAACATGGGTGAAATGAAGGGTAAGACTGTTTATACTGTCAACCCTGTGAGTTACGGACTCCTCACCACTGAGGATGTCGCCAAGCAAATCTCGGCAGAGTCAACCGCCACTCCTGGGGATGTACTTGCTGTCTTGGAGCGTTATGCTTACTTCGTGAAGCAAAACCTGAAGAACGGCTACGACATCGAGTTATTGGGATTTGGAACCTTGTTCCTGCGCTTCATCACGGGCAAGGGTGTCGCCGAGAAGGAGAAGGCGAACGCCTCTTTGGTCAAGACCTTGGTACCTGGATTCCGTCCTTCCTACACTCTTATGAGAAATAAGAGTCGTGTCTATAACCTCATTTCCGACAACATTTCTCTCGTGAAATATGGTGAGGAGGAGACAGCTGCTGAACCTGGTGGCAACACTCCTACGGAAGATGACAACAAGAAGCCTTCTGGCGAGGGTGGCACCACACCTGCTGGTGGCGGTAGCGGCTCTAGCACTGGCGGTGGCGACACCGGGAAGGGTGACAACACCGACTCTGGTTCCGGCACAGGCTCCGAATCTAATCCTAAGGAGTTCGACTAAAGGGTGAGGAGCTTCGGCTCTCTAGGTTGTCCCCTTATCACTTAGGGGCAGCCGCCCTTTTCACCTTCATCGTATGTTTTACTTTTTAAATTCATTTTCTTATGAAATTATTCAAAGTCAATCAAAATCTCGATTCTGCAACCAACAGCCCCAAAATTTCTTGGGTGAGCATCCTCAACGCCATCGTGCAAGCTATCATCGCCGCACTCACGGCTCTGGGAGTCAGCTCTTGCGCAAGATAAATGATAAATTACAAATTATAAATAGGGCTATGATTACAGAGCATTTTCCTTTATCCATCGGTGAGGAGCTGGTGCGCAATGAGCGGACGCTCCTCGCCAGAGTGGAGGACGGCAAGCTGATGATGAGTGCCGACTCCGTGAAATACCTGGTGCTGCATTGCTCGGCGACACGACGCAACCAGGACTATAGTGCTGAACAGATGAGACGTGACCACAAGAAACGTGGATTCTATGACATCGGCTATCACCTCTATATCAGAAAGGATGGTACGATGACGCAACATCGTTTCCTCTTGGAGGTGGGTGCTCATGCGAGACCTTACAACCGTTGTTCCATCGGCATCTGCTATGAGGGCGGTCTTGATGAGGACGGCAAGCCTTGCAATACACTTACCCCTGAGCAGACGGCTCGCATCAATGATGTGCTGGCACGACTTCACAAGCTTTTCCCGAAGGCGAAGATTGTGGGGCATCGTGACTTGCCTGGCACTACCCCGAAGGAATGTCCTTGTTTTGACGCTCACTCTATCTTTGGTTGGATTGAGAATTAAACATCTATATATTACTTATTTCTCATCGGTGACGAGTTCCAGAAATGCTCGATTAATTTCAATCGTAGCGCCACTGACATATCGAATTTCGTTGCCGATGAGGGCCTTCGTTCCAGCTAGACGCTGCACATACGCCTCCAACCCCTTCAGCTTGCCTTGGGTGATTCTCACCTTCTGCCCCTTCTTCAAAGGACCCGTGTAAGCAACCACAGGAATCTCAGGATTCTCCACAAGGATACGATAATTATTCAACTCCGCATCTGGAACTTGATAGATCTCACGCTGCCCTGGCATGGTGAGCATCTTATATACATCGGAGCGGAAACGAATTTCATTAAGTTGCTTCTTGCTAATATGGCAAAAGATATATGTGGGGATGAAAGTCTTCTCCTTCGATTTTCTCTTACCTGTTCTTCTGTCTATGCAAACAATCTTTTGCATCGGTATCCATGGTTCAAACCAAATATTTCTACTATGGCAATATATATCCATAGCAGCTGCTATTTTTCTTTCACAATTACATCTTACCACGGCAACAAACCAACCAGCATCGGCAGGTTTTTCTTGGTCCTCAGCTGTTCCCAAGAAACTCCCAACAGAACTTACTCCCACGGCTTCGCCGCCGCACCCTTCCGAAGGATTCGTTATGTTATCTTGTATGTTATTTTCGTTCATCTTCAAACTGAAATATAAGTCGGTTTTGATGATTTTTGTTTGCATCTCTTCGTAAGAGATACAGAAAAACTATGAACTTTCAATCAATCAGCTACTTAACAAGTTTTACACTAAGTCTTTGTAAAAGTAAAGTAGGAAAAAGTAGAAGGTAACTATAAGTTTTAACGTTCATAATTTGCTTTGTTTCAATTATTTTTCGTATCTTTGTCCCAAATTTCTGTATCTCTTACGAAGAGATACAAAACTACCACATTATCAAAACGAACCTAACGCATCTACATTTTCAAGTCAGCTCTGCCAACATCTTTGAGTTAAACTGATCCACCACGGAAGTCTGGATAGAACGAAGATAAATCTGCGTGGTCGTCTCTGAATCATGTCCTAAAGCCTGGCTGATCTCAGAGATGGGAAGCTGACGCTCTCTTGCCGCTGAAGCCCAGGTGTGACGTGCCACATATAGCGTCAAGTTCGTGTCCAGCCCCATCTTCTTGCCTATCTTTCGTAAATGATAGGTTATACGAGATTCCACATTATGATAGAGCTGCGCCCTTGGCTTTTGCTCACAAGCACTACTTTGTAAAAATGGAAAGAGATAAGGGGAATCGCCAGACATTGCCCTATACTTATCCACCAAAGCTTGCATCTGAGGCTCCCACCTAACGATTATCTGCTGACGCGTTTTTCTTCTTATATAACGCAAAAAGCCGTCTTGAATATCAGTTTTCTTTAGATGCGCCAAATCTATAAAGGAGATGCCTCGAAGGTAGAAACTTAGCAAGAAGGCATCCTTTGCCATATCAGAAGAAGGAGAATCTTTCAAGTCTAGATGTTTGATTTGCTTAACGATGTCAAATGACACAGCCCTCTTGCGTGTCTTGTCGATACCTGTATAAACATGACGGAATGGAAATTTCTGAAGAATCAGACCTTGCTCCACGGCACGATTATAGATGGCTCTAAGAATGCGCATATAAAAGGAACTGGTGTTTCTACATACATCCTCTTGCTTTAAATATGCCTCATAAGACTCTATCATCGCTGCATCCATGTGGGAGATAGGAAAATCCTTACCTTTTCTAAAACGCATAAAGCTATTCAGTGTGGAGCGATAATGCTGCCAAGACTTATGCTGTGAGTTTTTCTGAAGCTGCGATATGATGCTTCCTGCGAACTTAACGAATGAATCTTTTGACTGGCTCTTGAAAATTTTGCTATTTTTCATCATTTCGAGTAAAACAAATAGCGCAGCCTCTTGTTATCAGAAGCTGCGCTATATCATATAATTGAGATTAGCTTAGAACTTAAAAAGCTTATCCTTTTGACTAAGTTTTACGATAATATATCTATCATTTTTTAATCCTTTCGGAAGTTTATCAGACAAAATAGATGCCACAAATTGCAGGTTGACATTTTCTTCAAGCAAAGTTGATATCTTAAGGAGTTGGTTGCTATGCAACAATTCCTTTTTGTCGTACAAGCCAAAATGGAAACATGGAATCTTCTCCTGATCCGCAAACAAGATATAAGCCATATCAAAACAGACAATCTCGCCTTGTTTCTTTCCTGAGCTAAAGTTGACTGTATCTGCATCAAGTCTCTTCACATCAAATCGGAATATTTCACTTGTGCGATTTTTGGCAGCCTGTATTTCAAACACCATACCATACTGCTCACCATAAAGCCTCTGCGAAATTCTTGAAAGATAGAAATTCAATTTATCCAATTGCTTCTGTACCTTACCCTTGAATTCTTCAGTAAACAATACGCCATTAATATCAGCAAGTTTTTGTTTCAGCCGTTCAATTCTTTCTTCCACCTTATCGATTTGCTCTATTTGTTGTTTCAAAGAACCCATCCTCTCATATTTCTGAGTCAGCTCAGTTACCAAGTTCTCATAATCAACATAGGAAACAGATTGAGTTAGTTTTTGGCTTAAAACTTTTTCGGATTTATGTAGTTCATCTATTCTTGTCTCCAACTTGACAATTTGATTTTCGATGGTTGGCAGTTCATCCGCAATAAAGTCTGCCTTTCTAACCAACATACTGTTATGGTACTCCAACAATTGCTCAAACGTATGATGTAAATCTGGCACAAAACGTTGAGCTTGTTTATAAATTGCCTTCAAAGTTGCCACATCAACATCAGATTTTTTACTAAGAATTTCCTCTTTTGCTTCTTCCATTATTGAATAGCGCAATTTTAAGGAACTTAGTTGAGCAGAAAGTGATGTTATCCTATATTTTAAATCCGACAATTCTGACATTTCGTCATCAAACTCGGGATTCAAGCACACTTGCTCCTTCTGCTTTTCTAACTCATCAATTTCCGACTTAACAATACCCAATTCCGAAGCTAAGGTATTGCGGCTTTTTTCCTTCTGTAATTTTTTCCTAAAAATTTCCTCTGTGTTCAAGTCTTCAAGAGACTTTTGACGTTCATCGTAACCTTCATAGTTGCATCCCAACATATAGAGAAACAAAGACTCATAAGTTGCATCCGTATTGAGTCCTTCCAAACAACGCAACGTTTGAGAAATCGCGGCATTTGAATATCTAATATTGTGGGCAATCAACTGCCTATATGTAGGTTTTACCGTCTCAATTCCAAATGTAGAGCGTTCAAGTTCTTTCGTAAATTCCTTTTCGTTAGGAAATGTTTTTCCATTTATCTCATACAAAGCACTTTTACGTAATAGAAAATTTCTTCTAATACGTATTTCTCTTGCATTTTCAGTCCATTTGCTAACCAATACCAAAGTAACGACAACTTCTTTTTCCACCAAAAAAGTCTTGATTTCTTCATTAACAGTTCGTCTATCTTCTGGACTTACATAAATAGAATTAGCTTTTTTTCCCAGACAAATATCTATCAGCCTAAGTATGGTTGTCTTTCCGACATTATTTCCAGTCTCAGTATTATGTTCTGGAGTTTCATCTACAATCAAATTAAGGCCTTGATGGAAATCAATTTTTCGGATCAGCCCTTCATTTGATTTTATAATAAGCGATTTTATAAACATAATTCAACCTCCCCATTTTTTATTGTAACACAATCTATCAAGTAAAGCCAATCTATACAAAGTTGCACAACTGCAAAGGTTATCTTGTTCTTTTCTCGAAGACGACAATATAAATCCATAATAGAAAGTTTCTTTTCCATCTGCAATATTTTCAAAACAATAGCTCCATTATAATAGATACTATCCTCTGGCCTAATATCATCTGGTAACAACATATTTATAATGGTTTTTCAAATATTTTACATTCTATAAAAGCATGTACCATAAGTATATCCACACACATTTCTAATTGCTCTCTCGTAAATTGTCTATCTGCCAAGTTTTTCATGCTTAACTGACGAACAATCTCCTTTTGTATAGCCTCAAACAGAGCATCACCTGTATGTTTATGCTTCAAGCCAACATATATCTTATGGAGTTTTTGAAGAACAGCTTTGCTCTTCATTTGTCCCATTTTTGCGTACTCTTCATAAATTGCTTGAACGCTTAGATAATACTGCTTATAAGTTTCAATTACCTCTTTACCTGTTGAAGAAAGATTGTTAAAACTGACTTTTGCCGGAATAGCGAAGTTTGTCACATCGAATTCTTGCTCTTCTATCTCACTATCTGCAATCTGAGTTATAACATATTCTAACCCCGATGCCAACACCAAAGGGGTAGGATTACCATCTTGTATGCAACCTCTTATGTATGCGTATATAGCATCAAGTTTATCAGGATTAACTTCCTCCTTTATCTTTGCAAGGATGGTAGCGTTGTCCAATATATCCGATTGAGGATTAAATATAACATCAAACGGAGGATTATATTTTCCTTTTCTTAGTTTCTTTTCCTCATCAACGATTGGAAGAAAATAGAAATGAAAGCCCTTGCAACTCTCCGGGATTTTATCTAATGAATGTTCTAGCTTCTGTTTTGTGCAAGTGCTTGTCACCTGCACTACAATTTTTCGGTTTCTATCGATAAGGTCAATTCCTTGAACATTTTGAACATCTGAATTTGCATTATGAAGATTCCAACCATAAACAAGATTTAAAAGACCCAAATAAAAGTCTTCAGACAACACATTAGAATCCAACAGGTTGAACGACGCACGTAGCTTAATATTGCTAGCCAAGCCCGACAATCTATCTAAAATTTCATTAAAAATGTATTGATTCTGTAACCTTGCCATAATTGTTTGTTTAATATTGCTTTGCAAATCTACAACATTTTTCTGAAACAACAAAGAGATATGGAGAAAAAAGCGTTTATCGACCGTTTTTTAACACTTCTATGCCTTATCAACACAACTCAGTCCTCCACATTTTAACTTCTCGTTTTATAAATCAAGACTCCACGGTACCATCCTCTAGACAAACTAGGCGCTGAGTGGTTCCATCCTTTAGCTTGACGAGGATGCCCACAGCCCCTTGCTGCTCAGGCTCGAAGAAATCGACAGAGGCGATGTCGCCAGGCTCCGTATCTGAGCTTGGCTCATACACTGCCACGAAAGGATGGGTCCATGCCTCACCCTTCTGGCGAGCCACAAAGGTAAGCACTGGCTGTTCCTCTACCTTATAAGGCTGATTTGGCATACGCTCGTATTCGAGGTTGGCAGGCGAGAGGGCTTGGAAGATGGTGCGGTTCTCGTCCTTCTTCATCCACATTGTCATGGTAATCTCACGCTGTCCATCCATCGCCTCCACTACCTTTTCATCCTGTATCTTGGTCACGAACTGCGTCTTGATGCTATTCTGCATCTCAGCCGACACCTTATTATATATATAGGAGTAAGCATAGAGATGACCACCAGCGAAGGCAAGTTCTTCGGTAGGTTTCATATCGAGAGGCTGCTGGGTGGCAGCATCCATCACCTTCATCTCCTGTCCGAGGTTGTGATAGAAGTAATCGTGGGTCTTGTCGCCCCCTTCCACTTTCTTGCTACGGAATACGTCGATGTAATAACCACCTTTTGCAGAAGTCTTCACGATAGCAGTAGTACGCTGCTGCTGTGCCTGGGTCTCAGGTTCCAGGAACTTGACGGTGGCATAGCTTATCTTATCTTTTAACTCCGAATCTTTCTCAGTAGAAAGTTTCCACTCGGAGAGTTTCTTGCTGGCAGGTTGTTCCTGGGTCACCTCCGGATAAGAGGCGACGACCTTGAAGGCATGTTGCGACATCATCACAGGATAGCTCGACACGCCATCCACCACCACCGTGTTGTGGGCAGGCATCTGAGAGTAGTACTCCAGATAGTCCAAGCCACTATAGAGATACTTGCCGATGCCCGCATCAGGTCCTAGGACATAGCCCTTGCCATAGAGTTCGAGGGAGATGCCATTGGCATGCTGGTGGTTGCCAAGGCTGGCATTGATGGAAGCCATCAAGTCGTGCTGCTTGTCCATGCCGCTTCGCATTGCTATCCACGACACGTTAGGGGCATAGAACAAGGTGCTCGTATATGCCTCTATCTCAGAGAGAGGAGCCTTCGGAGCCACGGCACTCTTCAAGAGGTTCATCTCAGAAATCAGATTCTTGTTTTTATGGCGAGTGGCATATTTCAGCACTTGGTCGATGCCACCTGTATTCAAGTAGCCGGGGTGGGTATCGCCGAAGCCGGCTATCATGCGATTTGGGAAGAGATACTCGGCTGAGTTTTTCACCGCATCCACCAAAATAGGACACTTCAGGAAGAGGTCGATGCCAGCCTTCTCATCCAACATATTGGAAAACTCGCCCAACAAACCAAGCACGGTGGTGCTATAGCCCGGCGACTCATACCAAGTCTTACTCTTGGCATCAAAGCCGAAGTCGATGAGTTTGTTGACGCTCCATTGTCGGATGCTATTCTGATTGACGACATAATCCAAGTAGTATTGCTTGCCCTTTCCATCGGCATAGGCTTGGTCATCTTGCAATACCAAGGCTATCTTGACGATGAAGTCAGCCTGAAACAAGTCCCAGTTGTTGTGAGGCACACCATTGGCGATGATGTTCTCCGCCCACTTCTTGAAGCCTGCCTCAATGATCGCCTGGTCATCCTTCACGAGATTCTTGATGAGCGGATACATCTGGGTCAGTTCATTGATGGCATCCTCATGGATTACCTCGAAGGTCGTCATGCCCACCAAGGTTTGCTGATGTCCGTGGTTGAGGTCGAAAGGCACGTTGCGGTAGGCGATGCCTTTCATATAGACATCGAATACCTTAGCTGCCATCTTGCCATAGCGCAAATCGCCAGTGGCGGCATAGATGCGAGCGGCATCACGGGCGAGACCGATAATCTGACGATTGACACTGGCAATATTACAACCAGTCTTGGCTGGGGAAGCCTTCTCCATCTTGCCCGACACCTTATTAATATAGGTCACATTGCCTTGCTCATCGTCATCGTAGGGTAGCAAGTCTTCCAGCTTCGGGCGGTTGTATAGTGATTCCACGCCACGAGTGCCATTATATTTCACCGTAGGCACGGCGGCACGCTCCCCTCCAGGCTTTGCGAACACCTCGCCATTGATGAAGACATCGGTGGCATGGCTATTCCAAAACATCTGTAGGCGAGAATACAACCAGTCGGGCTGCTGATCCACTCGGCTCATCACGTTCTCTATCTTAGCCTTCAGCTTGGTAATCTCCGCATCTTCCGCTTTCTTCTTGGCGAAGCCCAAGGAGGAAGAGAGGAGCATCAAGGCTGCTACATATAGTACTTTTTGTTTCATGCGATTTACTTGATTGTTTAAACATAATACGGCTAAGACCGAACTTATACGTATAAAAAAAAACTGAAAGTCTATCATATTTATTGCTTTCTTATATAATATAGAATTGCTTTTTACGTAATATATTGCAGGCATCCGTATATTTCAAAAGATGACATAATACCATTCCAACAAAGGCATAACATCATTCTAACAAAATACATTTATGAAGAAGGTACTATCAACTCTCATTCTAGGACTCTTGGCACTAACAGCCTTTGCCAAGGATAAACTCATCGTCGCCCCTGCTCCCATGGGCATCGAACTGAAGCACGACTTCGAGGTGAAGGCTCGCATCGCCGGTGGCGAATGGCAGGACGTGAGCACCTACGCCTCCAAGGTGGACAGAGTGGCGAACGCCAAGCACAACGTGGAAATCACCTCCGTGGCAAAGTTCGAGTTCGAGGGAAAAGTGGAAATACAAGTGAAGAGCATCGCCCAGGACATCAAGAGCTACAAGATCAGACCGAACTCCTACGGCATCAAGGCGCAGCAAGAGGGTAATACGCTGACCTTCTCGCTCGACCGTCCTCGCTATCTCTCCGTGGAAGTGAACGGCAACATCTACCAAAATCTCCAAATCTTCGCAGACAACGTATTAGAAAAACCTAAGGTAAAGAGAAAGAAAGACTTGATGTACTTCGGCCCTGGCATCCACGACTTCAAGGGTGACTCCATTCACATCGCATCAGGCAAGACTGTTTTCATTGATAACGGAGCCGTCATCAAAGGTTGGTTATCTACCTACGGCTCAAGAAATGTCAAGATTCTCGGTCATGGCATCGTCATGCCGGGGCATCATGAGGGCATCATGGTGAGATATGCCAAGAATATAGACATCGATGGTCCTATCACTACCCAGTTGCCTATCGGCGGAAGCGACTCCGTGACCGTGAAGAACGTGAAGGTGATGAGCTGGTATGGATGGGGCGATGGCTTCAACATCTTCGCCAGCAACAACATCCACCAAGAGCATCTCTTCGCTCGTACCAGCGACGACTGCTCCACCATTTACTGCACTCGCAAGGATTATCATGGTGGCTGCAAGAACATCACCATCAAGGACTGCGTGTATTGGGCTGACGTGGCTCACCCTATCATGATAGGACTCCACAGCGAGACGCCTGAGAACGAAGAAATCACCAACGTGCTCTACGAGGACATCGACATCCTAGAACATGCTGAGAACCAGATAGACTACCAAGGTTGTATCGGCATCAACGATGGCGACAACATCCTGGTGAAGGGCGTTACCTTCCAAAACTTCCATATCGACAACATCCGCAAGGGCATGATTGTCAACATGCGAGTATGTTTCAACAAGAAGTATTGCACCGCTCCTGGCCGTGGCATCGAGGACATCACCCTGCGCAATATCGCCTATACGGGCGAGATGCCAAACATGGGCATCATCGCTGGATATGACCAAAGTCGCATGGTGAAGAACATCCGCTTCGAGAACTTCACCATCAATGGCAAGGTGATTACAGACGATATGCCAGGAAAGCCAAAGTGGTACAAGACCGCCGACATGGCGAACATCTACGTGAACGACCATGTGGAGAACTTGATTTTCACCAAGTAACTTGAGTAAATAGATTTCATTGAGAGGCGACCGCCCTATATCTGAAAACGGATATAGGTGCGGTCGTCAAAGCTTTTATTGCCTACCACGATTCCCTTGGTGGCTATAAATTCATGGGTGCATTGAGGGTCATAGGCAAGAAGATGCGCCAAAGCCTCCTCGCTCTCTGTCAAGGTCGGTTTGAGGAAAGGATAACCATCGCTTGCCAAGACGATCTCCTTTGTAGGAAGAGGTAAGCTATCAGCTACATCTGTCTCTACATTTTTTTGGGGAACATTCAGTGAAACGACCTTCATTCCTTTCTGATAAATCGGAAATCCATCTATCACCGTATAGGTTTTGTTCTGTCCCTCCAGCATCGCCTGGATGAGCAAGGGTTCTATCGTCTTGCGAGCCTCCTGCGGCGTGAAGCCTCGTCGGATGAGTTCCACTCGCCTACGAGCGACTATATCCTCGAAAGGTTTGTTGTTCTCATATAGTTTTCCGTCGATGATGGCTTGGCAGTCGCCTACCATCCATACCTCATTCTTCGCCTTGCTATAGAGGATGGCGGAAGCGGTGAGCCGCTCCTCTGGATGCGCTTGCATCTGCTCCTCTATCCCCTGCTGGCGATACACCTTATTATATATATAGGACGTGACACCCTCGCAGAAGTCCTCCACCGTGCTTTCCGGTTTCAGTTCGTGCTGGATATACTCCGAGATAAGCACCATGGCGTAACGTCCATTCTTCATGTCGGGTGAGAGATGATGGGGAGTCTTGCTCGTGCTTCCATCTATCACGGCGATGAAGTCGGCGGTAACGACCAGTCCGTCCTCACAACTTTCCGGGCTTTTCTTGCCCTCTATCTTGCTTTCTATTACTTTCATGTTTCAATGTATTTAGAGTCATAAGCAATGATATGGCTTGCTTCTTGCCATCCCATTGCCTTGCCGATGCAAAAGTACAAAAAATAGCAGTTCACTCCAAATGAATCCCCAACATTTCATCCTTATCTCGCCGCTAACGCATATTTTATGTCAATTCTGGCAAAATAAGTCCGCCTTATTTTGCCGCTAACGATATTTTTTGTATCTTTGCGGCGAAATAAGGAGATTGAAATATGGAAAGAATCATAGGAAGAAAGAAGGAAATACCCTATTATCTATCCATGCTAAAAAAAGGTGAGAGCATAGCTGCTAATATCGACAATTTGTTCTTTGCAAAAGGTGCCAAATTGCGCAACGAGTTTGACAACTTATTTGCCTCACAGTTTGCCGACTCCGAGTCCTTGAAGTCCATCGTCAAACTTCTGACCAAGAAAAAAGAAGGATTCACAAGAAAGGAAATATCAGAGTTATGCAAGATAAAGACAGGCGGAGGACTGACGAAACTATTGAAGTCTCTGGAAGAGAGCGACTTTATACTTCCTTATCTAAGTTACAAAGGTTCCAAAAGAAACTTAAAGTACAAGTTGACAGACCCATTCCTTCTCTTCTGTCTCCAGTTCAAGGGGAATACGACCAACGAACGTTACTGGCAAGAGAACCAGAACTCCGCCAAACTGAATGCTTGGCGAGGTTTTGCCTTTGAAAACCTCTGTTTCTGTCATATACCACAAATCAAGAGGGCATTGGGCATCCAAGGTGTACAAGCAGAAGTGCTACCATGGCACAGTGAGCAGAAAGAAGGCGGGGCACAGACCGACATGATCATCGATAGAGCCGACCGCCTCATCAACATCTGTGAGATGGAATTCTACAACACCGATTTCATTGTCGATAAAGGATATGATACCGTGCTGAGAAACAAGCTTACCACCTTCATGGAGGAAACCAAAGTAAGAAAGTCCCCCATCATGACGCTCATCACGACCTTCGGATTGAAATACAATGAATATTCCGGTCGCTTCCAAAGTGTCATCACCCTCGAAGACTTGTTCTAGAAGACTGAGGGCGATTTTGTATTTTTCCTCAGTGCGTCCCTCGGCTCGTCCCTCTGCTTTGGCATTGCCCAATACAGCATTTTGAATCATGATAGCTATGATTACCTTTATCAGCAAGAACTTCCAAGATTTTCACCTATTCATTCAAGAATTATCGCTTGCAAATGTACGACAAATTATCGTAACTACCAAATATTTAAGTAAATAAAAAAAGGAGAGACGAGCTTCACAGCCCACCTCTCCCGAGAGATTTATAGAAAATGCCACTCATGGCATTCCTATATCTTGATTAAAAATATTATCAAAATTAATTTGCCTTTGGCAATGTTTTACTCCAATCATTCTGAGCAACACCAAAACCTGAATTGATTTCGTCAACAGGAATTGGATATACAAAGTCTGAAATCTTATAATTGTTAAAAGTGAACTTCACCTCTGGGGCACCATAAGCATATACAGATGCCTTTTCGTCCCAACGGCGCAAATCATACAAACGAAGTCCCTCCTGGAACAATTCGCGAGCACGCTCATCCTTCAAGAAAGCAAGAACCTCATCCTTTGTTGTACCCAACTGCTCGGCAGAAGTAATATCCGCATTACGCTTTGCCACAACTAACAAAGAATTTCTAGCCTCATCAAAATCTGCGGCAGTAGTTCCATGAAGCTTAGCCTCTGCCTTAATGAGATACATTTCTGGCGCATTGATCAAATAGTTTGTCGTTGTTACGGTAGGGAACTTACCACCCTTAAAGACAGGCTTGGTTGGCGTAGATGAAGCATCCCAAATGAAGATTGAAGTTCTGCAATCATTTGCACCATACATCTTCTGAAGCTTAGGACTTGGACTAAAGCTGTAAGTTGACCACAATGTACCGCAAGAATTTGCTGACCAGTTATGCTTGTCATCAATAGACAAATAGAACAAGCTCTCCGTATTGACACCTGTAGAAGAATACATTGCCTTGTATTCATCTGCCGTTGTTGCTATAGCAGACACATCTGCATCATCAAGAGCTTGCTGAGCATAAGACGCAGCGTCAGACCAATTCTCCATATAGAGATAAACACGAGCCAACAATCCTTCTGCTGCAGCCTTGGTAAAGTAAACTTTCTTGCCTCTATCTGCACCAGCTTTGCCAAAATGCTCAATAGCATCTTTCAAATCGGCGACAATAGACGTGTATGTTTCACCTACCGTAGAGCGAGATACCTGCTCGAAAGCCTTTATTGGCTCCTCTGAAATTACAATACCTGGTTGATCAGAAAAATCCTGACCATTTACCTTGATTTGATGACCATAGATATTGACTAAAGCAAGTTTAGCATAAGCACGAAGAGCGTAAGCCTCAGCCAAAGCGACATCCAAAGTCTTCTTATCTTCCTCTGTGGAAGTCTCATACAATTTCTTGCCTGCATTAATTGCTCTCGCTGAATTATCAATTACTTTGTAACCATAATTCCAAATATAAAGCAAATAGCTTTCCTCATCTGTCATCGTATAAGAATAGATGGCATCCATATGACTTGTAGTACCATTCCAATATGACAAGTCTGTAGGAATATCACCAATCATCGTTGCAAAGTCTCCTGCAAAATAATAGTGATAAAACCAATCGTACTCACCATTTACGGCATTACTTACAGAAGATGCATCTGTCAAACCATTGTCCACATCTACACCAGAATAGTTCTTGGTGTCCAAAAAGTCATCTCCACAACTTGTCAAACAAGTTCCTGTTACTGACAAAAACAGTAAACCTAATATATGTTTCTTCATATTATTCCTTAATTTGAATCTTTTTAGAAAGTAATCTGAATACCACCAACAAATGTAGTCACACCAGGATACTGCCATGCGATAACGCCATTATCGTATGTATCAGGTGTATATCCAGTAAAGTCACTTGCAGTAAAGGTGTATAAGTTATCTGCTGAAATGTAAATACGTACCTTTTGCATGAAAGCCTTCTTTGTCAAAGAAGATGGCAAAGTATAGCCCAATGTAATATTACTCAAGCGCAAGTAGCTTCCGTTCATGAGGAAACGGGAAGAAGTCGCTGTTGAATTATCTGGATCATTGTAAACATAGCGTGGATATTTCGCATTAGGATTATCCTCTGTCCATGAGTTAAGAGCCATATCTTTGAGCGGTGTCATCTCACGCATACCCCAACCAGTGAAAGCTGCACCATAATCATAAACCTTGGCACCCAAGCGATAATTGAAACTTACACTTGCATCAAGTCCTTTCCAATTTACAGAAGAACCAAATCCACCGAATACCTTTGGATCAGCAGAGCCCAAATGACGCTTTGCAGCCTCCCTATAATTGCTTGTTGTCTCATCACCAGTTTCATTCTTATACCATAGAGGCTTACCATTGGTTTTATCCACACCTGCATATTCTCTCATATAGAACTCATTGTATGGATAGCCCACTTCGTTGATTGTCAATGTATTGACGATAGGTTCACCACTAGACAACTTAACCACACGGTTTTGGTTCCAAGTCATATTAGCATAAGCATTCCAATCCAAGTCCTTACTATGCATGATAGTAGCCTTCAAATCTACTTCAATACCTTGGTTACGAATCTTACCAATGTTCTTATAAGTGCTAGCCAAACCAGTTGTCATAGACAAAGGCATTTTCATCAAGGCATCAGATGTTGTCTCATTATAGTAATCCAAAGACAAATGGATGCGATTAATAAAAGAAAGATCAAAACCAATATCAAACTTCTTAGAAGTCTCCCATGTCAGTTTTGTATTAGAGATTGACTCAGGGGCAATACCTACCACACCATCATAGTTATGACCTGCCATATAATAACCACGCGCAGCATACCAATCAATATCTTGATTACCTACGGTACCATAAGATGCACGAAGAGTAGCATTGGTAATAATAGGATTATCCTTCAAGAACGTCTCTGAAGAAAGACGCCACTTGGCACCAACAGACCAAAAATTGCCCCAAAGGTTATCTGTTCCAAACACAGAAGAACCATCTCGGCGGAAAGATGCAGATGCATAGTACTTATCAAGATATGAGTAATGTGCATCAGCAAAATAAGACGCCAATCTTGCCTCTCTCTGCTCATATTCAGGATCTTCCCACTTACCGGCTGTAGAAAGTTTGTTCATTCCCAAAGATGCGAATGGGAAATCATAACCAGTATAATGGTCGGAATAATATGATTTCTTCTGCATCTCTTGACCCAACATCACAGATACATTATGCATATCGTTAAACGTTTTATTCCATCCCAAGACATTGTTCCAAGTGATGGTAGTAGAACGCGAATTGAACTGATCACCATAACCATTGTAATCTTCCATTCCCTGTGGATCGTAAATAGCAGACATATATTGATACTCACGATAGTTCATGATATTTACACCTAAGTTTGTACGGAAATAAATACCATTCCAAATATCAACTTGCACGTATGGATTCAAGTTCAATGTCTCATTGCGACTTTCGTATACATTACCCAACTTATCTGCAAGAGCAAGAGGATTATATAAGCCATAAGTATAACCATAGTACTTGCCTTCCTCATCATGAGTTGGATAGAATGGTTGCATCATAGAAATCGCAGCGGTCATAGTATTACTCATTGCACCTGCAGTTGACTGACTTGAACCATTCTTAATAGAGAAGGCATAGTTAGCATTAGCACCTACAGCAAAGCGACCGAACTTGCTCTCCACATTGACACGACCAGAATATCTCTTAAAGTCAGAAGCAATTACCAAACCCTTAGTATCGAGATAACCAGCACTGATATAGAAACCTGTCTTGCCAGTTTTACCCTGAGCACTGATGTTATAGTCTTGGTAATAACCATGGCGAGTAACCTCATCTATCCAATTGGTAGATCTCTTACCATCCCACTCATAATATTCTGTCAAGAAAGCTTTTGCATCAGCAATATTGCTGTATTGTCCTGCAGCAACACGACCTTGTGCATACAAATTCATAGTCTGCTCTGCATTGGCATAGTCCATATTGTTATTGGCCATAGAAGTAAAGCCTTGCTTGATATCAACATTGATATTCAACTTGCCTTCTGTGCCTTTCTTGGTTGTAATAACAATCACGCCATTGGCTGCACGAGCTCCATAAATAGCAGTTGCAGCAGCATCCTTTAAAACAGTAACCGTCTCAATATCCTCTGGGTTTACAGAAGCCATAGGATCCAGGTAGTTACCCTCGCCAGTGTATGTACCTTCCTTATCAGAGTTCATTGGCATACCATCGATTACATACAATGGCTGAGTACCTGAACTGATAGAAGAACGTCCACGTACATAGATAGAACCCCATGTACCAGGCTGACCTGTAGAGTTGTTCATCTGAATACCAGACACATTACCCTCAAGTGCCTTCACAAAGTTGGCATCACTCTTCTTTTCAATCTGTGAGCCATTCAGCAAAGATGCAGCACCTGTGAATGATGCCTTCTTTTGGACACCATAACCTGTAACGACTACTTCATCAAGTGTTTTGTTGTCAGAAGTCAAAACAACCTGCATCTTTGCACTTGCTTTGACAGTTTTTGGCTGCATACCGATGTAGGAAATCTCCAACTTGGCATCGGCAGGAGCATTTAATACGAAGTTACCATCAATGTCGGTAACTGTACCGGTATTTGTACCTACTATCTTGATAGACGCACCTACTACAGGCTCGCCATCATCAGAAGAGGTTACCTTACCAGTAACGGAAGTTTGGGCAAAGGCCATCCCACAACTGAGAATTACCCCCCCCAGAATCATAGCAATTCTTTTTACCATAATCTCTCTCTTTAATTAGATAAAATTAATATATTTACTTTAATCGGCTGCAAAATTATGATATTTTACGCATATTTGCAAATATTTTGAAAGAAAAATGCAACATTTACTCATAAAAAGCCATTTCATGCCGCTTTTTACCTTACAAATCAACAAAATGAACACCTGATGCTCTTCTGAACGAAAAAAAATAACATGGACAAATAGAATTTGTCTCGCAAATTTGTCCGACCTATCAGAACATCCTTATATAAAGGTAGTTACATTCACAGAGACAAAAGTCGAGGACAAATTCAATTTGTCCGTGTTTATTTTTGCCAACTCATAGCTTCTGCCATCCCAAAACGATGAGTTGCGGGATGAGAAACTACGAGTTCCAAGTGTTGAAAGTACATATAAAAAGTGTTTGAGAGAAGAATGAGGAAAGTTTACTGGTTA
>OIZF01000085.1_pt1 | contig 60627 bp, 54 predicted proteins | sample 1588471 | NCBI WGS metagenome assembly OIZF01 (sample SAMN03283279) | human gut metagenome | biome: human-associated habitat; material: feces | host: Homo sapiens | place: Peru | collected 2012
TCATTAATCTTAACAGGCATTACAACACTTAAATTAAAATATTTTTTTAAAAGAGAAACATCTCCTGATGCTTTTGCACCAAAATGAAAATCATAGCCACAAACAATTTCTTTAATTTGATTAAGCTCTAAAAATTTAATGAATTCAAATGGTTTTTTTTGAGAAAAACTTAAGTCAAAACTAATAATAATTAAGTAATCAAGGATTTCACTTAAATATTCAATTTTATCATTAATATTCATTAATGTTTTATAATTTTCATCAACTAGAGCTTTGATTGGATGGGGATCAAATGTAATTAAACCATGTTTAAGCGAACTTTTTAAGACTTTATTAATTAAAGCTTGATGTCCTAAGTGTATACCATCAAAATTACCAATACATACCGCAAGATCTTCAGTAATATATTTTTTATTAATGTCATTAATTCTAATTATTTTCATAAGAATCACCAAAATATTGAACACGATAATATTTATCATCCTTTGGAGCGTAAATTGCAAGCAATTTATCTTCAAAATAAACTGTAAAAGGACAATCGCATGTCATTTGCCTTTCATCAAGCATAATACCATTTTTTATTAATGGAACCAAATATGGTCTAGCATTAAAACGAGGATATTTCGAAAAAACATCTTCAATCTTTATTAAATCATCACATGATATTTCACTGAGTTTTTTTGAATTTAAAATATTAAAGTCTCCAGTTTGAATTCTTACTAAATCTGACATTATTCCAATAGTATTTAATTCATTAGCTAAATCTCTAACTAAACTTCTAACATAAAAGCCCTTTGATACCTTCATACGAAGTTTTAAAGCTAAATATCCATCCTCATAATAAAGATCAGAAATTGTCTCAAGTTCATAGATTTTAATTGGACGTTCCTTTATTTCAACTTCTTTATTTTCACGTGCATATTCATATAGCTTTTTACCATTAACCTTAATTGCACTATAAATAGGAGGAATTTGCGTAGTTTTATTTTTTAATATTTCAAGCGTCTTTTTTACATCATCTAAAGTAAAATTTGGTACATCTTCTTCTTTAATGATTTTTCCTTCAGGGTCTAATGTATCTGTTAAAATACCAAAATGAATAGTTGGTTCATAAATTTTAATATGATCTTCAAAAATTGGTAAAAGCTTTGTGGCTCTTCCAACTGCAATTTGCATTACACCAACCGCATTTGGATCTAATGTGCCAGTATGGCCAACTTTTTTTTCTTTAAATAAATATTTTATCTTATTACATACATCAAATGATGTATAACCTTTTTCTTTATAAATGTTAAAAAAACCATCCATTTTATCACCCTTACATATCAAAAATATTATACACTAACAAAACTTTTAAGTAAATGAAAAAATAAAAGGAGCCTAAGCTCCTTAATAGTGTGCAATGTTAAAAATTTTATTAGTTATTCTTTTTATAATCTAGGTATGAAATAGTACTTCCTGCAATAATAAATCCACCTAAAATAGCTACTATAAAATCATACCAAATAGTTGATCCATCTTTTCCTTTAGCAATTGCTTTAAATCCAGCACCCATAAAATAACCACATAAAATTACTCCTGCTGTTCCAAATGCTAAAATAAAAGTCATTGTATTAGATTTATGATTAATTGAATTATAAATTCCGCAAATACCACCAATTAAAATACATACTCCAGCAACAAAGAAAACTAAAGCTTGTTCATCAATCTCAAGTGATGTACCATATCCATCATTATATCTTGAAAATGATAAAATAATTTTTATTAAAAATGTTATGACAATAAAACCACCAAGTGAGGTATATAAAATACTTTTCTTCATTTGATTATTCCTCCTTTAAATCACTAATATCATTTGGGAATAAAAGTTTATCATAATATAAAGCAAATATTACCATAACAGCACCACAAATAATAATATTTGGAATACAATAAGCACCATTGTAGATAAATGAATAAAGCCATGAATCATCACTAATTCCCCAAAAGCTAGAACCTTGATTTAACCAGAATACTCCTCCGGCAATAACATGGCATGCATATTTCAATAATCCGCCAAATGCAGAGCCTAGTAAAACATAACATACTTTTTTTCCTTTATTATCGGTATTTTTAAAAGTTTTTGAAAATACACCAGCAAAACCAACAACTGTATATGCTAAAACATAATCAAGCATAATTTGAAGGAATGGGCCCATTACCTGTAAAAAACTATTATCAAATGATGAACCATTAATAACATATATTCCTCCAAGCATTTGAATAATACTTACAATAAAACCACATATAATACCTGGAAGTAATCCTCTTCTATAAGCAATTACAAGGATTGGAAGCATACCAAAACCAATTGAACCACCTGAAGCAAATACTCCCTTAAAAATTCCGCCTTGAATAGCATCAAATGCGAAAGCAAGTGCGGCGAATATTGCAATTTCTGCCGCAACTCTAACTGATAATTTGTTTTTCTTCATTATAAAGCTCCTTAAAATTAAAAAAATTCTTCCAGTAATACTAGAAGAATTAAAAACATTGTAATTATGAAAATATAAAAATTATAAATTCCTAATAATAATGTAACCAATACCTACGCTAGCATTACCTAGATCAGGTTCTTGGGTCGTTAACTTAATAACCTCTCAGCCTAATGGCTCCCCATTGCAACACTATTATTAGTTTATATCTTTTTTAATAATTATGCAAGTTATTTTAGTATTAGATTTAAATTTTATAGCATCTAATTTCTAAAATCTAAAGTTCTATTATAAATTACTTCTTTAATAATCATAATATAGCTCTAATGGTTTAATGGTCATCATTTGATAAAATAATTAATAATAATCCTTCTTTGAAGCTTACTAAATTATCATAATCTATGATCTCATTAGATATACATAGTGAGTCATATAACTCTAAATCATAATTAGCAAGTTCATATTTAAAACCTTTTAAGCAAAGGCTTTTAACAGTATTTAGTGCAAAAAAACTAGCAAATTTATATTTTATAGGTAATCTAATTGGTTTTTTTATACAAAAAATTAAAGAATTTTCATTTTCTATTTTTAATAATGGATACTCTTTAAATAAACAAAGATTAGCTATAAAGTGTTCAATTCTTTTGCCCTCTATGCCACCAAGCATAGTAACATCATTAGATAATTTAAATGCATATTTTAAAGCCTCTGCTGTATCTGTTAAATCTTTTATAGGATTAAGCTTAATTACTTTAGATTTTTCCTGTATAATCATCAGTTCATCTTTGGTAACAGAATCAAAATCACCAATAGCTAAATTAACATAAATATTATTTTGATATGCAATGAGTGCTCCTCTATCAACACCAATTAAAAAATCAAAATCATTTAAATTGATATTAAATTTAAAATCTTGCATAATTAGTCCAATTTTCATAATTAACTCCTTTGGATCATTTGCTCTATCTGATGATAATTAAATGGCCCTTTAAGCTTATCAATAAGGTTACCATCACGAAAATATAAAATTGTTGGTAAAATATGAATTTGATATTTTTCTTTAACTTTATAATATTTTGATGTATTAACCTTTATAAAATTAATGTTGGAATGTCTTTTTTCAATGTCATATAACATGTTAAGTGTAATATTACAATTATTTTGATATCCACCATATAGTAGTACAATTGACCTTCCTGTTGTAAAATCTTTTTTCGGATATTCCGTCAAGCTATCAACCTCTTATTTAAGATATACAACTGTACAGCCGTTTAGTCCCTCACCTTCACCACCAAAACGATAGCTTTTAACATAACTTGAAGTTTTTAGATATTTATATAAAGCTTCTCTTACAGCACCAGTACCAAAGCCGTGAATTATATTTACCTGAGGCATATTAGCTAAATAAGCATCATCAATAAATTTCTCAACTGCTGGTTTTACTTCATCGTAACGATACCCTCTTAAATCTAATGTCATTTTAGCACTTGAGGTTTTAGTTACAAGCACTGATGGTTTCTTTGCAGGCTTTTTCGCTTCTATTTTCCTATGCGAATCAAAGGAAATTTCATTTCGGTTAAATGTCATTTCAAATTTTCCAACTCTAACCGTATATTTATCACCTTTAATTTTTAAAACCTCACCCGTAGTTTGATAGGATTTAATATATACATAATCTCCTACAACAATTTTATCATCGAAAAGATTATCATCCTTCTTAAGAGCTGTTAAATTAGATATATCATGTTTTACACTAGCAAGTTTATGTTCTTTGAAATATTCTTCATCTTTAAGTTTATTAAGTTCTGAAATAATACTATTTGATTTTTCTTTTGCGTCTAAAAGGATTTGATTTGCTTCATCAGTAGCTTTTTTAATTATACTATCATAATTTGCTTCAAGTTCATGTTTTTCTTTATTCAAGGCATCAAGCTGTCTGTTGTATTCACTTATTTTATGCTCATATGTAGCTTTAATATTACTTATTTTCTCATTTTCTTCATCGATTTTATTAATTAAAGATGAAGTATCACTCATTGAGTCATCAAATACGCGCTTTGCTTCCTCAAGAATTTCATCCTTAAGACCAAGTCTTTTAGATATTAAAATGGCATTAGAACGCCCTGCAACACCAATTTGTAGTTTATATGTTGGCATTAAATCTTCCGTTTTAAATTCAACTGAAGCATTTATAATTTTAGGATTATTATAAGCAAATGCCTTTAAGTCAGAATAATGTGTTGTAGTAATTATTCTTCCACCTTTTTTAGTAAAATAATCTATAATTGCAATAGCTAAACTTGCTCCTTCTTTAGGATCTGTACCAGAGCCAACCTCATCAAGTAATACTAACGAATTATACGTAAATTTATTAACAATATTGGCAATATTAGTCATATGAGATGAGAACGTTGATAAGGATTGTTCAATCGATTGTTCATCACCAATATCGGAAAATATATTATCAAAAACATTTAGCTTTGTTCCTTCCTTACAAGGAACATAAAGACCTGATTGCATCATAAGAGTTATAAGTCCAACCATTTTTAATAAAACCGTTTTACCACCTGTATTAGGTCCCGTTATTATAATAGTATCATAATCTTTACCTAAGCTAACATCATTTTTTACAACTACTTTTTCATCAATTAAAGGATGAGCACCATTTTTTATTTCAATAATACCATCTTCATTAATAATTGGCTTCGTCATATTATGATTTAAGGCATATTTTGCTTTAGCAAAAATCAAGTCTAGGCTTAATAAATTTTCATAGCTTAAAAGCATTTCTTCACTAATTGACGCAATAAGTTGAGATAGACCTCTTATAATTTGTTCTTCTTCCTTTTTTTCTTCATTTTTTATAATTTCAATTTGACAGGTTATTTTATAAGCTTCTTCAGGCTCAATAAAATAAGTTGTACCAGAAGCGGATGAATCTCTAAGAATACCTTTAATCTGATTTTTATATTCAGCTTTAATTGGTAATGTTAAATGACCATCTCTTGAGGCTACAATTGTCTCTTGAAGCATATTAGCTTTAGATTGGAGACAAGAATTCATAAAATTTCTTAAATGAGTTTCTTCCATTTTTAATTTTCTTCTAATCTTAAAAAGCTCCATTGAAGCATTATCATTTAATTTTAAATCCGGACCAATTGCACCAGTAATTTCTTCTTCAATTTTTTTGTTAGATGATATATTTTGAAAATATTTGTCTAGATTAGGAAGTGCCATTTTAATTCCTGAAAGATCCTTATAATATTTTAAAACATTTCGGCTTGTATATAAAAATGATGCACAATCAAGTAATTCCTCACAAGTCAAAACGCCACCAATTTGACTTCTAATTAATGGATGGTATACATTTTTAAAACCACCTAAAGGAATTTCTTGAAGTTTAACGGTTGCATTAAATGCCTCTTCAACCTCATCTAGCATAGATTCAATTACACTAATCGAACAAGATGGTGTGATCTCTTTAATTTTTTCCTTGCCAATATTTGTTTGACAATAAGGAACAATTTGTTCTAGTACTTTATTAAATTCAAGTAATTTTGTTTCAAAATACATATAAATTCCACCTTTTATTACTTTGAATTCCAATTATCGATAAAATTTTCACCTTTATAGCAATCAGGCTCATGCTTTATTAAATTTGGATTATCATCAAGATCACTTGTAACTTTATATAGCATAATAGCTACACAATTTGATAAATTTAGCGATCTAATTTTATCAGTTGTAGGAATTCGAAAACAGTTATCTAAGTTATCATGTAAAATATCATATGGTATTCCCGTTGATTCTCTTCCAAACATAATATAGATAGGTTTTGTTGAATCAACTTCTTTAAAATCAATTTCTTTAGGTGATTTATGACCATAGCGAGTTAAATAAAAAACAGCTCCATCAGGATTCTTTTTAAGAAAATCCGCATAATCTTCATAAACCTCATAGTCTAAATACTCAAAATAATCAAGGGCACTTCTTCTTAAATGCTTTTCATCAAGTGAAAATCCCAAAGGCTTTATCAAATGAAGCTTAGCATCAAAGCCAACGCAGCTTCGCATAATATTCCCGGTATTTTGAGGAATTTCTGGACTATATAAAACAATATTAATTCTTTTCAATTTGCTCACCTGTTAATGTATAAGAATCCGCATCTAAAATTTTAACCTTACAAACGTCACCTGGCTTTAGTTCTTCTTTAGCTGCTACATAGATTGCTCCATCAATGTCATCTGGTGCAAAACCATAAGATCTTCCTGTATACATATATGACTCATCATCATAATCTTCAATCATTACATCAAGAATACGTCCAATTTGTTTACGATTTTGTTCAAGTGAGATATAAAATTGAGCTTCCATTACACGATTATAACGTTCTTGCTTTACATCTTCGGCAATTTGTCCATCATATGTTGCACCTAATGTACCTTCTTCTGGCGAATATGTGAAGGCACCTAGACGATCAAACTTAGTTTCTTTCATAAACTCAATTAAAGAATCTACATCCTCTTCAGTTTCTTGAGGGAAACCTACAATCATCGTTGTTCTAAAGATTGCATCTGGAATTTCTTTCCTTATTTTAGCAATTAATTCAACTAAGAAATCACGCATACCACGACGTTTCATAAGCTTTAAAATTTTATCTTCTGAATGCTGTAATGGAATATCAAAATATGGCATTACCTTAGGATTATTTTTAATAAAATCAATTAATTCATCAGTTACAATATCCGGATACAAATATAATAATCTAATTTTAAAGTTTCCTTCAATTGAAACAAGTTCCTTAAGAAGATCAACAAGTGCAAGCTTCTTATATAAGTCCCAACCATATTTAGTAGTGTCTTGACTAATTAAATTGATTTCATAAACACCTTCATCTACGGCTTGTTTGACCTCCGATTTTATATCTTCAATTGTACGACTTTTTAGTAATCCTCTAATTAAAGGAATAGCACAAAAGGCACATCTGTTCAAGCATCCATCAGAAATTCTAATGTAGCGCATATAAGGCGGAGTTTTATAAGTTCTTCTTAAATGTGAAAGATGAGCAGTTGATGAGAATATAGTTTTATTAAATAAACCATTTAATAATTCCGCAATCCTATCATAATCCTTTATTGAAATAAATAAATCAACTTCGGGAAGTTCACCAATCAACTCATCCTTATAACGCTGTGAAAGACAGCCTAAAACAACAAGCTTTGAATCTCTTTTCTTATAAGAAGCTAAATCTAGTATGGTATTTATAGCTTCTTCACGTGCTGATTCAATAAAAGCACATGTATTAACCATTAATAAATCCGCATCTTCGGGATTATCAACTAAAATATTTTCTTTATCCTGCTGCATAAATCCGACAATCATTTCAGAATCGACTTGATTTTTAGCACAGCCTAGAGAAATCATATACATTTTCATAATTATACCTCTTTAAAAAATAGAATGGCATGCCATCCTATATATTATTTGAATCCAGAATAATTGTAACTGGACCATCATTTGTAAATGTGACTTTCATATCAGCACCAAAGATTCCTTTTTCAACCTTTAATCCATATTCTTTTTCTAAAATTTCATTAAATTTATTATATAAATTACAAGCATTATCAAAGTCAAGTGCTTCAGTAAAGCTAGGTCTATGACCATTTTTGTTATTAGCATATAATGTAAATTGTGAAATAGATAAAACATCACCATTAATCGCTTTTAAATTCTTATTCATTTTACCATTTTCATCCTCAAATATTCGCATATTAGCTGTTTTATAAGCCATTTTATTTAATATTTGTTCATTGTCGCCCTTAGTAAAGCCAACAAGTATCATTATACCCTTATTAATTTTACCTACAATTTGTCCATTAACGCTAACACTTGCATCATAACATCTTTGAATTACAATTCTCATTATTGGTTATCCCTTTCAATATTATGAACTGCTTCAATTTTTTTCATATTAACAATCAAGTTATTAAGTTCATTTAAATTAGAAGTTAAAACCTTTAATTTAACAATAGTTTGAAGGTCAGGTGTATTAACCGCATTAATTGATGCAATTGACAAGCCAAGTGAATTAATACAAGTCATCAAATCACCAATTAAAGTATCCTTTTGCATTGCCGATACACGAATACAGGTTGGATATTTTCTTGAAATATTTGTTGCCCAATCAAGATGAATTGTTCTTTCAAGTCCAAGATTTTTTAAGTTATTGCACTCACAACGGTGAACAACAATTCCATTTCCCTTTGTAATATATCCGATTATTTCATCACCAGGAATAGGATAGCAACATGATCCAAGCTTAATTTGCGGATTAGGAAGACCCTCAACTACAACACCTGTTTCCGAATTAGTTGTTAAAATCTTACGTGTTTTTTCCATTTGCTTTTGAAGCATATCTTCACTTGAAAAATTAGTTCCTTGAATTTTTAAGCAAACCGTTTTAGCTGAAAGCGAATTTTTACCTATTTCATAGTAGATATCATCAACTGAAAAAATATTATTCTTACTAAAATTATCCTTAACCCATTTATCATTTAAATCAAATACAATTTTTTGGGTCTGCATTTCATTTTCAAGCTCTGACTTACCAACGGATACAATTACGTCTCTATTTTGTTTATTTAGGAATGTTTTTATCTTATGCTTTGCATGATTCGTTTTAACAATATTTAACCACGATTCAGAAGGCCCAAAAGAATTTTTGTTTGTTTTTATAGAAACAATGTCAGCCGTTTTAAGTTCATAGGTTAGGGGAACAATTTTATTATTTACAATTGCTCCAACCGTTTTATTTCCTAAATTAGTATGAATTTTATAGGCAAAGTCAAGAGGTGTTGCACCTTTTGGAAGATCAATTACTTCACCAGTTGGAGTATAAACATAAACATTTGTATCTAGGATATCAGATTTAACACTATCAACAAGTTCAGAGGCATCTTCCTTAGAAACCTCACCTGAAACTTCAAGTAAATCAGCGTACCACTTAAGCTTTTTAGCAATTTCATATTGCTCACGTTCTTTTGAATATTGCACATTTTCCTTATAAGCCCAATGAGCGGCAATACCATATTCAGCTATTTTATCCATTTCTTCTGTTCTTATTTGAACCTCGAATGTTTGTCCACTAGGGCCAATTACAGTTGTATGAAGTGATTGATACATATTTGATTTTGGAACGGCAATATAGTCTTTAAAACGCTTTTGCATCGGAGTGTAATGAGCATGAATTAGACCAAGAACTTGGTAACATTCAGCTACACTTCCTACAATAATTCTAATTGCATATACGTCATATATATCTTCAAAAGCTTTATTTTGTGAAACCATTTTTTTATAAATACTATATGTATTTTTAATACGTCCTTTAATTTGAAATTTCAAATGAGATTCTAACAATAAATTTTTAACCTCACTAACTAAGGTTTCAATAATGTTATTACGTTTATCCTGACGTTCCTTAACAAGATTTACAATTTTAAAATACATTTGGGGATTAATATATCTTAAAGAACGGTCCTCAAGTTCAGCCTTAAGCTTGAACATACCAAGTCTTGAAGCTAAGGGTGCATAAATCTCAAGTGTTTCATTAGCAATTCTAACTTGCTTTTCAGGTGGCATAGAATCAAGTGTCCTCATATTATGAAGACGATCTGCAAGCTTGATAATAATTACACGAATATCACTTGCCATTGCTAAAAGCATTTTTTGATGATTTGTAACCTGCTGTGCTTTAAGAGATGAAAATTGAAGTTTTGTAACCTTTGTAACACCGTCAACCATTTCAGCAATATCTTCATTAAATAGTGTTTTAATATCATCTAGGCTTGTTTCAGTATCCTCAACTACATCATGTAACAAACCAGCACATAAGGTATTAGGGCCACAATTTAGGCCTGCTAAAATAGTAGTAACTGCAATCGGGTGAATAATATAGGGCTCACCGCTTTTTCTAAATTGCCCAGTATGCTTCTTTAAAGCATATTCATAAGCTTTCTTAATTAAATTTAGGTCATCCTCCTTATGAATATATGTTTCAATTTCTCTCATCATTTTTTCATAAGAATATTCATATTTTCGATCAAGCATACTATCACATCCTAAAAAACAATAAATAAGTTAATTAATCTCCATCGTATGACATTAATGTAAACACGTCATATCCCTTTAATAAGTCTCTTCCTTTAAGAGCGGGAAGCTCAATTGGACAAGCTATTCCAACTACCTTACCGCCAAGACGTTCAACAAGCTCAATGGAAGCTTTAACAGTTCCTCCTGTTGCAAGAAGATCATCAACAATTAAAACACGATCACCCTTTTTAACTGCATCTGCAAGCAAACATAAGGTATTAGAACCATATTCAAGTGAATATTCTTCTTTAATAACCTCACGAGGTAATTTTCCAGGTTTTCTTACAGGAGAAAAACCAAGACCAAGTTTATAAGCAACAGGACAACCAAAAATAAATCCCCGTGCTTCTGGTCCAATAACGACATTAGCATTAATCCTTTTTCCATATTCTGCTATTTCATCTATACATGCATTAAATGCCTTCCCATCTCTAATTAATGGAGTAATATCACGAAACATTATTCCATCCTTAGGAAAATTTGGCACTGTAGTAACATAATCTTTAAAATTCATAATAAAACCTCACAATCAATTACAACTAATTATATCATAATTTCACTAGGAAAAAGAATATTATTTATTAAAAAAGCGAGGTTTTTTTATGTCAAATTTTAAAAATAATTTAAAAATATTAATAATAGTAACAATTTTAATTAAAATTATTGGCTTTACATATAAAATTTTACAAGCAAGGTTTCTACCTTTTGAGGTTCTTTCTACTATATCGGCTATTAACCCAATTATAAGCCTATCACTTATTATTTCTCAAATGTCAATTCCCCTTGTTCTTACATCATTGATTTCTAAAAAAATAAATCACAGGGCATATTATAATCGTCCTTTAATTTCAAAAGCAATTAGAATAAATCTCATTTCTACAAGTATTGTAATTATTATAATGTTTTTTATTTCATTGCTATTAAATAAAACATTATATAAGAATATCGATATTATGAGACCTCTTATAATTCTTTTTCCTTCCCTTTATTTTTCCAATATGTCCGCAATTATAAAAAGTTACCTAGAATCCCATGATAAATTTAAAAGAACAATCACAGCTAATCTTTTAGAAGCTATCATTAAAATTTCAAGCATATTAATAATTATTATTTTGTTATCTCATCTGAATAGTAGACAAATTTTAATTATTACCTCAAGTTTTATAACATTCGGTGAAATATCATCGTTTTTCTTCTTGATTTTAAAAGTTAAAAGGCTTACAAAGCTTTATCTTGTTAAAGAATATGATTCCACATCATTAGTAAAACCAGGATTCACTCTTACTATTTTTGCATTAATTTTTTCAGGATATCATTTTTTAGAACCCATGCTTTATTATTTTTTTACCGGACATATTAATATTGATTATAGTAAAACAAACTATATTTATACTTCGATTCACTCATACTGTCTTCCACTTTTTCAAATATCAGGATTTATGACATATATTATAATTAAAATAATGCCACCTGCTTTATCTAAAACGAATAATTTAGAGGAAAATATATCCGTTTTAAATAAAATTTTTATAACGCTTTTATTTTTTGAAGGATTAATTTTAATTATCATATTTAATTTAGGCGACTTTTTTTTGAAGATTGCATATAACAAAGAAAATCTAGGTTATATGATGAAAATATTATCACTTAGCACGTATTTAACATTCTTTTCTCCCATTATAACAATGTCATTCGAATCCCATTTAAAATATAAATTTCTTTTAAAAAACGCTCTTATTTCTTCAATATTAGGCCTATTAACCATATCTATTTGTTCTTTAATAGGTAGCATTGCTCTTTATGCTATTTTTATTTCAGGAATAATTTCAGATTTATCATATTATATTTTAAATATACTCGATTTTAAGAAGGAAACTACTCGCTTCCCTTTTTCATATAGAAATTTTATTTTATTTTTTATACCGATTATTTTAACACTTCTACAATCAGTTTTAGGTTCTATCTTTAGTCTTATTTGTATCATTATTTGTTATCTTTTTATTTCATTTATATTCTATTTAAATAAAAATAAAGAGCCTTCATTTGCCTCTGATAAGGAATAAAATGCAATATCTTTAAGCTTAAGCTTTTTTTCGTTCAATCTTTTTAAAATATAATTTTTACTAAGTCCTAAAAGCTTAATATTTTCGTTTTCTAATTTACCACTTATAACAACAGGCAAAAATATTTCTTTATATCTTTTTTTAGAAAAAACTGCAAGAGTACCAGATGTTTCTAAAATTGCAAGATTAACCTCATTAATATCTAATATTCCTTCTTGATGAATTTGATTTAAAAGATCATCAATTGTATAAGCTTCCTTTTTTAGATTATTAAATAAAATTTCCCCCTTATAAATTAAAATACGCGGACTTCCATCAATAAAGCTTCTTAAAGATGAGAATTTTAAAAGTAAAAAAGAAAAGCTTTTTTGAAGTATTAATAATAAAACTAAACAACAAATAGCTGGTAAAAATAATTTTTTTTCATCTATTCCCATTGCACCTATATCAGAAATTATTAAAATTATTGCTAGGTCAAAAACGGAAAGCTCGCCTACTTCTCTTTTTCCTAACAATCTAATTATAATCATTAAAACAATAAAAATACAAAATGCCCTTAATAAAATCAGTATATATTCATTCATATTTTTTTACTCCAATCATAAGATTTAGTGGTGATATAATGTTTAAAAAATTTTTAATTTATTTAGCTTTAATTTTAGTATTAACAGCTTTGGCAGCTTTTATTTACGCTTTTATCTTATATAAGAGTGAAAATGAATATTTGTATAATATCATCACTATATTACTAGGTGCTTTATTCTTTTTCTTAATTGGAAGTTCAACACGCTTTATAACAAATCAAAAATATTTATTATTTTCGCTTCTAATTTTTATAATTTTAAGTTTAATTATTTTTATCATAAAAACATTAACCTTAAAGACAACAGCTATACTTATTTCATATAAACAACTAATCAATTTATTTAGTACCATTAGTGGTTCTTTATTATTCAAAAAAAGAAAAGTATGATATAATAACTTGAGGTGTTATTATGGAACCGCTAGCACATAGATTAAGACCAACAAAGCTTTCTGATGTTATTGGTCAAGAATATTTAACTGGAAAAGATGGCATCATAACTAAAATGATTGAAAACAATCATCTACAAAGCTTTGTTTTATATGGTGGACCAGGTACAGGTAAAACTACTATAGGAAAAATAATAAAAGAAATGTATTCTTTAGAATCCTATGAATTTAACGCTTCTTCTGATTCTAAAGCCATTTTACAAGAAATTACTAATTTAACTAAATTTTATCCTAATGTTATATTAATTATCGATGAAATTCATCGTATGAAAAAAGATACGCAAGATTATCTTCTCCCTTATCTTGAAGATGGACGAATAACCATTATTGGTCTTACAACATCTAATCCTTATATTTCAATTAATAAAGCAATTAGATCGCGTCTTAATATCTATCAAATGAATTCAATTACAGAAAAAGACATTGTTAATCTTCTTAAAAGGACAATCCAGCTTGACGAGTTTAAAGATCTTCAAATAGATGATGATGTCCTAAAGCTTATTGCGAATATGTCTGGTTGTGAAATAAGGACAAGTCTTAATATGCTTGAATCCCTAGAACTCCTTAAGGGACATGTAAGTATTAATGATGCTAAAAAGGTGTTAGGAATAAAAGCGATGCGCCTTGATTATGGTGAGGACAATTATTATGACCTTCTAAGTGCCCTTCAAAAATCAATTAGAGGTTCCGATGTTGATGCGTCACTCTATTATCTTGCAAGACTAATTCGTCTTGAAGACCTCGATATAATTACACGCCGACTAATGATTATTGCCTACGAAGATATTGGACTTGCGAATCCCCAGGTTGGTCCTCGTACATATTTAGGATGTCAAGCAGCATTACATGTTGGACTTCCAGAATGTCGAATTATTCTTTCGGAGCTTGTTATTGATTTAGCATTAAGTCCAAAATCAAATACAGCTGAGGCAGCTATCGATAAAGCTTTGCATGACGTTGATAATGAGCCCCAATATGATATTCCCAAAAATATATTAAATCGTGAAATCAAAGGTGGCATTTTATATAAATACCCGCACGATTATCCTGGTGATATTGTTTATCAAGAATATATGCCTAAGGAAATTAGGAATCATACCTACTATGAGGCTAAAGAAACAGGAAAATATGAAAGAGCCTTAAAAGAACAAAATCAAAAAATCAAAGTTATTCTTAAAAAGTAATGCGATTAATTATCTTAAAAAAGTCAAATATTGAAAGAAATGGTGTTTCTAAATGTCTGATTTTTTCATTTTCGATTAATAAGGCTTCACCTTTATTAACTAAATTTAGAGCGATATCAGTTTTGGTTAACTTAAGCGACATGCTTAAATCAGAAAGTTTAAAAATAACACGCACCATTTGATTAATATGAATCATTTCTAAATCTCTTACATCTCTTGTCACTATGAATATAAAAATACCGGTTTTATGTCCTTGCGAAATAAAAAAATTAAGTTTACTTAATGCATCACTATTTAAAGATTTAAGTGGAATATTAACGAATGAAAAAATAGGTTTAATTATATCAATTTTCTTTTCTAATTCAAATATCCTTTCGTTTGCTTCTAAATAATTTGATGTGCCTAAATAATTTAAAATTTCGCATCTTCTTTCATATTCATTGGCAATCCCACTAATTTCCGATTGAATTTTGGAAATTTCATTTGCATATTCAATAAAGCATGGTCCTTGAAAATATTCTTTATATTCATTTTTTAAATCCCATATTTTAATTATACAATCTCTTTTGTAAATTAAAATTATTGATGCAATTAAACATCTCACAAAATTTCTTAAGCCATATCCTTTTGATGCACATAATAAATATGAATTATAATTGTCAGTATCTAAAATTGTAATATCACCGTTAGGAAGTTGTCCTAGCGGAATATCTTTTAAATCAGTACCTATTAAGGCTTTTTTTAGTGTATAAAGTTCCTTAAAGCGATTAGGATAATCAAAATAGATATTTTCACCATATTTAAAAATTTGCGGATTTCCAATAATTTTAGCAATACCTTTAATCGTATCTTTAGATGCATTTTGAATTACAATACTTGAAATAGTATTTCCAATATAGCTTTCAATATATGATGACATTGGATCATTTTTTAAAATATATTCTTTAACCTTAAAAGATAATTCCTTACTTATTTCAAATTCTAAATTATGATTTGAGCTTGGCTTTATATCATCTAATAAATTAATTGTTGGATTTTTTCTTTTAACAGATTTTCGATTATCATCAAATTTAGTAATTTTTCTTAAAAAAGATGATATTTTTGATTTAAAAGATCTAAGCTTATTTCCACAAAAAATAATTTTTTTAAAGAAATCAGATACGGAATGATTACAAAGATTGGCACATCCTAAAATAATAAACGCAAGCGAAAACAAGATTACGCCAGTATTATCTAAAATAAAAATAGTAATTTGAAACAAAAAAAGGCCAATAATTCCCCCACCAACGTAATAGCTTTTATCATAGGAGGCAAAGTAGGCTTTATATAATTTTAAAGACTCTAAAAAAACATTTTTAGGAGTTAAACCTAAACCATTATATATGGTTAAATGACTCATAAGTGTTAAACCTAAATAAATAAAAAGAAATCCTTGAAAAGTTATACTATGAAATTCAAAAGCTTTTTTCTTTATTAAATAATATATTTGACTAATAAGTAAAAAAATTAAAAGTAAAATTGTCCATTCACCAAATATTATTTTAAAAATAAGCATTCCATAATATCCTAAAATTCCTATTCCTGCCAGTATTATTAATAACAATATGATTGAAATAAAGGATAAAATTTCCTTAAAATAATCATTATTATTAGATTCAATTATTTTTTTATCCTTTGACAATTTAATCACCCAATAGCATTATAAGCAAATGATTAAACTTAATTTGTAAAAAAAAGGCATAAAAAAAGACCAAACGGTCTTTTTACTATTTTACGTCAATAATTTTTACTCTGAACTCTTTACCTTTTTCTGTAACAACAGTTAAAGTAGTTCCCTTATCATGGCCCATAATAGCCTTTCCAAGAGGAGATTCATTTGAAATCTTATGCTCAAATGGATCAGCTTCAATTGTACCAACGATATCATAAGATTCAGTCTTATTCATTCCAATAAACTCAATTGTAACATTCTTACCAGTAGTTACACGATTTGAAGAATCCTTAGTAATAATTTTAACATTCTTTAAAATTTCTGTAATTTCAGCGATACGAGCCTCAATACGACTTTGCTCTTCACGTGCTGCATCATAATCAGCATTTTCTGATAAGTCACCTTGGCTACGAGCATCTTGTAATGCCTTTATATTATTTGGACGATCAACATCAATTAAATGTTGTTTCTCACGTTCAAGATTTAAACGTCCTTCTTCTGTTAATTCATAAAATTTTTTGTTATCCATAATTAACCTCCGGTTTTTTAGCAATTTATATTATACCTTAAAAGTATGAAATAAAAAAGTCTTTTTTTAAAAATAATCATTATATTGGATTTTTCTTAACATATGCTGATATCTTTTAGCATTAGGAATAACCTTATTTAATCTTAGATAAAACTCATCCTGATGATTCATGTATAAACAATGAGTAAGCTCATGAGCAATAATTAGTTTTATATAATCAAAATGATATTTGCATATTGTAACAGCTAATGTTATCGAATTATCCTTCTTATTATATTTTCCATAAGCCGTTTTCATTGTATTAAAATGAATTGTTGGTGGAATTTTAATTTCCGGGAAAAAAGCTAATATTTTCTTATAATTATCATCTAAAAATTTTTTTAATAAATTTGCATAGTAATTATAAACAAGCATTTTATTATAAGAATAATCCATATTTGTTGTATGAATAATAATATTATCATTTATAAGTGACACATCATCAAAAGAATCTATTTTCGTTACAACAAGTCTTTCAACGCCAAAAATATGAATACTAGGTCTTTTAGAAGTTATAACCTCTTCCCTTTTTATTTGAACTTTAAGTTTGGGGTATACACTTTCTAAAAAGCGGTTAACGTCCGCTTCATTAAATCGCTTAAAAGAATTTATAGTAACAACATTCCCCTTAGCTCTTAAATAAATATGTTTATTTTGGGGCTTATAATTATAAATAAGCTCTAAATCTAAATCTTTATACCTATATTTCATCAACAGTGCGGATTAGATCATATGGCGAAAGTAAAAGACTTGTTTTAAAATAAATAATATCTTTAGGATGTCTACAGGCATCAAGGATATCGCCATCCTCATTATAACAATCTTCAATTTGAATAATTTCCTCTTTCATATGTGGTCCAAAAACTTCAAGTTTTGAGTGAGGAAGGAAAAAATTTCTTACCTCAATTTTGGCCATTTGTGTTTTTTTATCGTAATCAAGGACAATACCAACAAAATCTTGAGTTGGATTTTCACTTCGAGAGTTATAAAGCTGTTCACTAATATCTGTCATTCCTCTTAAAAAGCCATAGCTTGTAAGTCTATTTTCAGCTTTTTTAAGAAAATTCATGTAATAATCATAATCTTTAATATCCCCCGTTTTTTCATACTCATCAATCATCATTCGATAGCATTTGACAACGGTGGCAATATAATGAATACTTTTCATTCTACCTTCTATTTTTAAAGAGTCAACATGCGAGTCAAGAATTCCTTTTATATCGTAAATAGAGCATAAATCCTTAGATGACATTTGAAAATATTCACCATCAGGATTAATTTTTTCATTATCAATTAACAAATCATAATTCCATCTACAGCTATGAGCACACCCACCACGATTTGCATCTCTATTAGTCATGTTATTTGATAGCATACATCTTCCGCTATATGATACACACATACCACCATGAATAAAGGCTTCAATTTGAACTTTAGATTTAGCTTTAATTTCCTTTATTTGCGGGATACTTAGTTCACGGCCTAAAACAACCCTTGATACGCCAAGATTAGTCCAAAAATCAACCATTTTTGAATTTAGAGTTGACTCCTGAGTTGATACATGACATTCCATTTTAGTATGTTTAATTACGGCCTCAATCACAATCGGAGATGCACAAATAATTGCATCTACACCACATTTTTCAAGCTTCTTTAAATACTCAATAAGACCTTCAAGATCTGTCTCATGAGGAAGAATATTGCAAGTAACATGAATATGAGCACCATGCTGATGAGCAAAATCACAGCCTTCTTTTATATCCTCTAGAGTAAAATTTGACGCTCTAGAACGAAGTGAAAATTTTTCTCCTCCAATAAATACGGCATTAGCACCATACATTACAGCAATTTTTAATTTTTGTAAATCTCCAGCAGGAGCTAATAATTCTACTGACATTTTATCAACTCCTTTTGATAAATTGTATCTTCAAATTTAAAACCATCCTCAATATTTAAACCAAGCTTTGATATTAAAAGGCTACCTTCTTCTTCATTTATTTTATTATCAATAATTAGACGATAAATATTTAACACTTTAATATATGTCTCATTATCTATAAATAGAGAACTTACAATACCATATTTCAAATTTGTGAGACTTAAAAGCTCAGAAGAATTATTGATTATATAGGGCCTAAATAAGGCTGTTCCTCTTTCAGTTTCTATAATATGATATTTATCATGTCTTGTTTGTTCAATCAAATATGAATCATTATTGACAATTTCCTGCTTTTTATTTAAAAATTTTAAATACATTGAAATTAAATGACGCTTAGAATGAAACATTAAATGATAACCAAATAATATTTTTGTTGCACGATTAGGATACATATTAATCATTTTTAATTGATCATTTAAAGTAATCTCTTCACTTATTTTAGCACTATCTATGAATTTCAAATAGAAACCTAAATCATAGGAATTAGTTATAAGTGTATTAGGATCGTAAATTACTCTTTTTTGCATTTCAAGGTCGATAAAAATTTGAACAACACCTAAATCAGAGCAAATAAATTCACAATTATATTCCTTAAAAAAACTAATAAACGCTGTAATTTGGGAAATTTCTTCATTTTCAAGCATAAAACTAATATCAATAATTACTTTTTTATTTGTTGAATTTATTAAATTAATAATTTCTTCTTTATTTAAACCTAGAGTATTAAAAGAAGAAAAGTCGCTTGAATAAACGACTACTCCATCTGCAAGAGATAAAATTTCTTCTTTTCTTTCTAGATTATTTAATGTAGCAATAAGCTGCATATTCACACATCCATTCTAAAAGCGGAAATTACCCTTTCCTTTTCCTTTACCCATTTTTTGTTTAGGCATACCACCTGGCATTTGACCATTTTGAACCTGAGCTGCCATTCTTTGCATATCAGTCTCAGACATTGAAGACATCTTTTTCATTGTTTTAACTTGACTTTCGAGTAACTCACGAAGCTTATTAACCTCTGCAACACTTCTTCCCGAACCATTTGCAATTCTTAAACGACGAGATGCACTTTGATCAATTAGCTTAGGATTTTTTCTTTCTTCTTCGGTCATAGAAGATATCATAACCTCTAAACGATCAAATTCCTTACCATCAATCTGCTTCATCGCTTGCTTAACATTTCCAAGTCCTGGTAAAAAGCCTAAAATTTTAGAAATACTTCCCATACGCTTAAACATCTTAAGCTGCTTAAGAAGATCATTATAGTTAAACTTATTACTCATTAGCTTTTCAGCCATGTCCATCATTTCATCTTCATCAACATTTTCTGTTACAGTATCAATTAATGATAAAACATCACCCATACCTAAAATCCTGTCAGCTAAACGGTCTGGATAAAAAATTTCCATTTGGTCAAGCTTTTCACCTGTTGACATAATTTTAATAGGGACCCCAGTCATAGCTTTAATAGATAGTGCAGCACCACCACGTGTGTCACCATCCATTTTAGTAAGGATAATACCAGTTACATTTAATTTTTCATGGAATGAAAGGGCAACATTAACCGCATCCTGTCCTGTCATTGCATCAACTGTTAACAATATTTCATCAGGATTTGCGACCTCTTTAACTCTTACAAGCTCATCCATTAGCTCTTCATTAATATGAAGACGACCAGCCGTATCGATGATAACAAAATCACAACCTTGAGCCTGAGCTTCTTTAAGTCCTTCTTTTACAATTTTTTCAGCACGTTCTTTTGTTCCCATATCAAACACAGGAACACCAATTTGCTTACCAATAGTTTGTAACTGATCGATAGCAGCAGGTCTATAAATATCAGCCGCAATTAAAAATGGTTTTTTATTGTACTTTTTTCTAAAGAATACCGCAAGCTTTCCTACAGCAGTTGTTTTACCTGCACCTTGAAGACCAGCCATCATAATTACCGTCATTTTGCCTTGAGGCTTACAATTAATTTCTGTTGTTTCACTACCTAAGGTATTTTTTAATTCCTCACGAACAATTTTTACAACCTGTTGACCAGGATTTAAGCCCTTCATTATTTTTTCGCCATAAGCTTGTTCCTTGACTCTTTTTAAAAAGTCCTTAACCACTTTATAATTAACATCAGCTTCAAGCAATGAAAGACGAACTTCCTTAAGCATATCATCGATATCTGATTCGTTAAGCTTACCCTTACCGGTAACACGGCGTAATGCCATTTGTAATCTACTTGATAATGAATCGAACGCCATATTATCACTCCTTAATTATATTTTTTATAATCTCTTTTATATCATTTAAACTATTAAGCTCTAAGGCTTGATTCAAAAGTTTTTGATTTTTCAAATTATGTAATGAATTTTCATATTTTTCACATATGCTAATTGTCTTTTTTAATTGGTCAAAAACAGCATTTCTTGATATATTGTGTAATGAAGCTATTTCTTGAAGCGTCATATCACAATAGTAGTATTCCTCAAAATACATTTTTTGCTTATCCGTTAAAAGCTCATTATAAATATCATAAAGAGCAATAACTTCTTCTCTTTTTTCTAAATCAATCATTGAAGAAATCCGCAAACAATCCGTAAAGATATGATTCAATATCAAATACCTCTAGATCGTCTAATCCTTCACCAAGACCAATAAATTTGATAGGAATACCAAGCTCATTTCGAATTGCAAGGACAATACCACCCTTTGCCGTTCCATCAAGCTTAGTCAATATTACACCTGAAACATTTGTTGTTTCATTAAATACTTTAGCCTGAGTCATACCATTTTGTCCTGTTGTAGCATCAATTACAAGTAATGTTTCAGTTGGCTCACCAGGAGCTTCTCTTTCAATAACACGATTTATTTTAGAAAGCTCAGCCATTAAATTAACTTTATTTTGAAGACGACCAGCTGTATCGCAAAGTAGTACATCATAATTTTCTTGCTTTGCTTTATTAACTGCATCAAACATTACACTTGAAGGATCTGAACCGGCAGGCTTAGTTACTATCTCAACTCCAATACGTCTAGCCCATTCAGATAATTGCTCAATTGCACCTGCTCTAAATGTATCTCCTGCTGCAAGTAATACCTTTTTTCCTTCTTTTTTTAGTTTATAGGCAATTTTAGCAATTGATGTTGTTTTACCAACTCCATTTACCCCCACAAATAAAATGACATTAAGTCCATCATGTAAATTAAGGTTAGCATTAACGATTTCACCCTTAAGATATATTTCAAACATCTTATCAATAATCATTTCAGATAATAATGATGCGTCACTAATTTTCTTATGATAAACCTCTTCTTTAAGCTCATCAATAAACTTAACAACAGTATCAACGCCAATATCAGCCATTATAAAGATTTCTTCAAGTTCATCAAATAAATCATCATCAATTTTAGTGTTGTTATTTAATAGCTCATGTAAGGTTTTAAATGCACCTTCTCTTGTTTTATGAAGTCCTAGTTTATATTTTTTACTTTTTTCTTTTTCCTTTTTTGATTTAAATAAGCCAAAAAATGCCATAGAAATCCGCTCCAATCATACTAGAAGAATTATATCATTTTTAGAACTACATTTCAAGAAAAAATAAAGATAAGAGATACACTCCTATCTTATCTTGTTATTTGGACATTCATTATTTGAACAATAAATAATTCCATCTTTATTTTTTAATAGTGGACTATTGCATATTTCACAATAGCCTCCGGTTGGAACATCAACAAAAAGTGCTTTACAGCGTGGAAATTGATCACAGGCATAGAATTCATTTCCTACCGTTTTACCACGTTTGGCAACACGCTTAACAATATGACCTTTACCACAAACAGGGCAAATTATATTAGGGTTAGAATCACAATGAGCGCTACAATATAGCTTACCTTCCGAATTAATAAGCATTATTTGACCACAATTTGGGCATTTTTCATTAGTTGGTCGATCAGAATAAATATTTTTACACTTTGGATAATTTGAGCATGCAAAGAATAAATTTCCTTTGTTTCTACCTGTTCTAGCTACCTTTTGCATTATATGTCCTTCACCACATTTTGGACAAATAATACCTGTATCAACATTATCATTAGGATTTTCTTCAGCCTTTATATATTTACAGTTTGGATAATTTGAACATGCTAAAAACTCACCATACTTTGATTTCCTTACAGCTAAAGGACTTCCACATAATGGACAAAGTTCATCTGTTAAAACAGGTTGTGCCTTCTCCATATTTTTCCATGCATTTTCATAAATAGGTAAAAATTCATTATAAAAGTCGCGAAGCTCTTGTTTATAATCATATTCACCCTTTGAAATCTTATCAAGCATAGTTTCCATATTAGCTGTGTATTTTACGTTAAAAATCTGGTAAAAATATTCATTTAAAACTTTTGATGTTATAAGTCCTTGTTCAGTAGGGATTAAAAACTTCTTTTCAACAGTAATATATTCTCTTTCCTTTAAAACTGACATTGTAGTTGCATAAGTTGAAGGTCTACCAATACCAAGTTCTTCCATTTCTTTAATTAAAGAAGCTTCTGTAAAACGTTGCTTAGGCTTTGTAAATAATTCTTCAATTTCAACATCTTTAGCCTTTAAAGCCTCATTTTCATTAAAATTAGGAAGATATTTATTTCTATCATCCTCGTCAATACCATAAGCTTTTAAATAACCATCAAATACTAATGTTTGACCTGTTGCCTTCCAAATGGTTTCATTATTATTTAGTAAAACAGTCTCTTTTTTAAATTCAGCTGGGCTCATTAAAGATGTAATCGTACGATTATAAATTAACTTGTAAAGATTATATTCCTCAGGTGTAAGATAACGCTTCATCATTTCTGGAGTACGATTAATAGATGTAGGACGAATAGCTTCATGTGCATCTTGCGCAAGCTTTTGTGTTTTAATATGAGTATGTCCTAAATAATTTATTCCATATTGATTCTTGATATATTCTGATGCTTCACTAACAAAAATATCGGCAAGTCTTGTTGAATCAGTACGCATATAAGTAATTAGACCGACATGCTCATCTCCTATTTTTTTACCCTCATACAAGGCTTGAGCAATTCTCATCGTTCTTGATGATTGAAAATTTAATTTATTAGAGGCATACTGTTGTAGGGTAGAAGTTGTATATGCAGGCTTACTTTCACGCTTGAAATCCTTAAATTCAATACTTTTTATTATAAAATTTGGATTTAATGATTCTTTAATTTCATCAGCAAGATCACGTGATAAAATACGATCCTTATTACCTTTATAGCTTACTAAATCAGCATTAAATTCATCAAATATGGCTTTAAGCTCATAATATGGTGTTGAGATAAAAGCCTTTATTTCTTCTTCAAGATCACAAATAAGTTTAAGTGCTACAGATTGTACACGACCTGCTGATTTTGATTTAATCTTTGATTGTAAAAGCTTAGAAACTTTAAAACCAATAATACGATCAAGCATTCTTCTTGTTTCCTGTGACTTAACCAAATCATAATTAATCTTACGAGGATGCAAGAATGCTTCCTTTATAGCAGGTTTAGTTATTTCATGAAATTCAATACGTTCATAGTCATCATCTGACAAATTCAAAACCTCTTTCAAATGGAAGCTAATTGCTTCGCCTTCACGATCGGGGTCGGTTGCAAGAAAAACATGACTATTTTTAGCTGCTTGCTTTAATTCTTTAACAAGTTGAGCTTTTCCTTTAATAATTTGATAATTTGGTTTAAAATCATTTTCGATATCTATTCCCAGTCCATCCTTGCCAGTTGTGGCTAAATCTCTAATATGTCCTAGACTCGACATAACCTTATAATTTTCACCCATATAGGATTCAATTGTTTTTGATTTAGATGGTGACTCTACAATAATTAGATTCTTCATTCAATCATCTCCATAAAAATATAATACATTCAATATAATTTAAAGTCAAAAGCTTTTTTTTATCTAATTCTCTATTATTATATATATAATAATAAAATTTTATCTTAAAAAAAGAAAATTCTAGTTAGAATCTTCTTCAAATAAATCTAAAGTAAGCTGCTTCGTATAAAACTTCTTTACCGGTGCAAAACTTTTACGATGAATTTCACATGGCCCATATTTTTCTAAGGCCTCAAGATGCTCTTTTGTGCAATAGCCTTTGTGATGCTTAAAACCATAATTAGGATATTTAATATCCATTTTATCCATATATTCATCTCTTGTAACCTTAGCAATTATTGAGGCGGCACCAATTGAAGCTGATAAAGCATCACCATGAATAATTGAAGTGTGAGGAATAGCAAGTTCACGAAGAGGCATAGCATCAATTAAAACATGCTCGGGTTTAATTTTTAAGCCTGAAATTGCTTCAAGCATTCCTTTTTTAGTTGCTTCATAGATATTAATTTCATCGATAACACGCTCGTCAATAAAAGAAACATTTACCGCAAGGGCTTCATTTAAAATAATTTTATAAAGTTCATTTCTTTTTTTTAGAGATAGCTTTTTTGAATCATTTATTCCTTTAATTCTTAAATTTAAAGGTAAAATTACTGCTGCTACAACAACTGGTCCCGCAAGGGGTCCACGTCCAACCTCATCAACACCAGCAATATATTTTATTCCTAAATCCTCAAGCTGTTCTTCATATTGATATAAATTAACATTATTTTTCGTTGGCACTTTCAAACGTCATCGCTCCAATCCTATTACTTCTAATGTCATTCATTACAAGTGTAAATACTCTTTCATAATCATATTGATTTCCTTTTAATAAGCATCCTCTTTTTTGAGCAATTAGGGTTGCGATTTTCATTCCATCTGTATCACCTGAAAACTCATCTATACTTATTCCATATCTTTTTTCAAGTAAAGAAGGATACTTTTTTTCAATAATTCTAAGAGCATATAAGCAGACCATATGTAGGTCAACTATTTCATCCTTAATCGAACCACATATAGAAAGCTTAATACCAACATCCTGTGATTCAAATTTTGGCCATAAAATACCTGGAGTATCTAAAAATTGTAAAGAATCAGAAATTTTTAACCAACTTTGAGCCTTAGTTACACCCGGTTTGTCTCCAGTTTTAGCTACTTTCTTTTTTGCCATAGAATTAATAAATGTTGATTTGCCAACATTAGGAATACCAACAACTAAAGCACGAAGTGACTTATTTACAAGACCTTTTTTAGCATATGCTTCTAATTTCGGTGCCAAAATTTTTTTTATGAACGGTTGAATTTGCTTCATATTGTAGCCAGAAATTGAATCTATATCCAAAGCATATATATCATCACCAGTTAAAGCATTAATCCACGCCTTGGTTTCTTTTGGATCAGCTAATGTAGCTTTATTTAAAAGAATTAGGCGAGGTTTATTTTTCAAAATGTCATCAATCATTGGATTTTTACTTGAACAAGGAATTCTCGCATCACGTAGTTCTAATACGATATCAACAAGTGGTAAAACTTCTGCTATTTCTCTTTTGGCCTTAGCCATATGGCCAGGATACCAATTTATATTTGTAGTTGTAACTCTTTTTTCATCATTTTCCATCTTCAAGCACTTCCTAACTTCTAAACTAATGTAGCTGATTCAACCTTAAATGAACCACAGTCAATAGTAAACATAATATTTTTTAAACTAACATAGTATTTTTTATTATTTTTAATAACTTTAGAGTCATTATTTAAAATAATACCTTTAAGATAAGCTAAAGGATCATCATAAATATTTAAGCATCTTTTAATTTTATTAATACTAAGCTCTTCGATATGTATTAAGTCTATACTATCTTTTAAAATTTCTTTATCAATTATATTGTTCATATTTATTCTTTTATTTTCTTTTTAGGAAATCCAAAATTACCTTCTTTTGAATAATATCTAAAAATAACCTTTCCCTCAATATCATCATTATTAATTGCACCAATATATCTTGAGTCAATGGAATTATATCTGTTATCTCCCATTACAATTGAAAACCCTTTTTTTAGAATACCATTTTCAAGGATACTTTCTGATTCATAAGATGTCATCGTCTTAAATTGAATATTATTTACAGCTGTTGATACTTTTGTATCATTAACATAAAAAACTCCATCAATAAATGAAACCTTATCTCCTTCTTGTGCTACAACTCGTTTGATAAAAAAAGTTTCTTCTTTATGGTAACTGTAATGCTCATTAACATCAATTATAACAACATCATCTCTTTTAGGTAAGTATCCAATATGCCAAACTAAAAGTTTATCCTTATTATAGAATGAGTCTTGCATAGAACTGCCAGATACCTCGGTTGGTACAAAAATGAATAAGATTATAAATAAAATAAAATTTATAGTTACAAAACAAAAAGATATTGTATCATAAATTGAATAAATCTTAAGTTTTTGGCTAAGAGAAATACTTGACCTTATAAAATATAATAAGAAAAGCAAAATAACTAAAATAGAAAATCCTAATATAATAAATAGTAAAGAAGGAGAAACAAATGCAAGCTTATTAACATCATTAATTAATATTAAGGAGCCAATCAAAATAATTAATAAAATACAAAGCTTAGTAATTGTATTTGATAAAATATATGGCTTAAAATCACTACCAATTGCTTCATCCTTGTTACTAATCATTTTACGAATCATTTTCCTATTTTTCATTAAATTTCTCCTTGCATATTCATATTGTTTAAAATTTATATATTTTTATTCTTCTCTTTCAAATAGTTCATTAATTTGGTCTAAAGTCATTAAAACTTCACGACCCTTTGTTCCAGCTTTACCAGATACAACACCCATTTCTTCAAGTGCAGATACAATTCGAGATGCACGGTTAAAGCCAAGATTAAATTGTTGCTGTAATAGATTTACTGAACATGTTTCAGATTCAATAAAGAAACGTGCGACTTGATATAATAATTCAGCTGACTCACCATTGTTTTGGGGAGAACCAAACGAATCATTTTCAAATTTAGCCTTTAATGCATCATGATCCATTAAGTAGTCAGGTTGTGCTTCCGCTTTAATAAAATCTGTTACATAATCAATTTCCTCATCAGGAATAAATGAACCTTGAAGACGTTCAATACCAACGTTTTTAAGAAGCATATCTCCTTTTCCAAGTAATGCTTCTGCTCCACCCTCATCAAGAATTGTAAAAGAGTCCACTTGAGCAGTAACACGGAAAGCAACTCGCGTTGGAATATTATTCTTTATAGTTCCTTTTATTACATCGGTAGTTGGTCTTTGGGTAGCACAAATTAAATGAATACCAGCTGCACGTGCTTTTTGTGTTAAACGTTGAATTGAATCTTCAACATCAGAGGAACAAACTTGCATTAAATCAGCCAACTCATCAATAATAATTACAATATACGGAAGTTTCTTCATTGAAACATCTTGCTTACATTTTTCATTATAATCTTTAATACCACGTGCTCTTACACTTGCAAAAGCACCATATCTACGATCCATTTCATCACATGACCATTTTAATGCCTCTGATGCCGTTTTAGGGTCAGAAATTACAGGCGTAATTAAATGAGGAAGATCATTATAAGTAATTAGCTCTACTTGCTTAGGGTCAACAAGAATAAGTTTTAATTCATCAGGTCTATTTTTAAGAAGTAAGCTTACAAGAATGGTATTGATACATACAGATTTACCACTACCTGTAGAACCTGCGACAAGTCCATGAGGCCATGATGAAATATCACTAGTAATTATATTACCATCAATATCCTTTCCTAAAGAAACATTTAATGGTTTGCCATCATTTACGAAATCCTTGGTAATAATATCTCCAAACCATACCGTTTCACGTTTGTCATTAGGAACTTCAATACCGATTGTTCTTTTACCAGGAATAGGTGCTTGAATACGGATTGCAGTAACGCCTAAATTAGCCTGGAATGTATCTTGTAGGTTAGCAACCTTTTTAACATTAATACCATTTTGAAGTAGTATTTCATATCTTGTAAATGTTGGACCTTTAGTAAAATTAACTACTTCACCAGAAATATCAAATGATTCAAGTGTTTCATTAATAATTTCCTTCTTTTCCGTAACCCACTCAGGCAATTCTTCTAAAGCTTCAGGTGTTCGTTTAAACTTATCAATAGGTGGGAAGATATAATTTTTATAAGGATTAACACTATCAGGTATTTTTTGACTAACTGTTTCTTTTTTGGCCTCAGGAACCATTTCTACCTTTTGAGGTTCAGCTTGTATTTCTTCTTTTTCAACAATAGACTCAGGTTCTTCAGGCTCTCGTTCAATAAAAGGAGTACCTTGCATTTTGGCTGCTTCTTTTTCTTCTTTTGTACGTTTAACAATATTAGTGAATGTTTGAGGTTTTGTAGATTCAAAGAACTCATCTTCATCATCAGTAATTTCAATTGTAGGATGAAGGGCTTCTATTTCATCAATATTTGCATCTTCAGTAACATTTTCATTAACTATATTATCATCAAAATTAAAGCTAAATCCTGAATCATTTTTAGTCTCATCATTGATAACTGGCGTACTTTGAGCTTGTTCTAATATTTCATTTTTTGTCTCATAAGCCTCTTTATCTTTTATAAATGAAAAGCTAACAGGAGTTTCTTTTGTTTCTTGATGTTTAACTTTATTTACAGTGATTTTCTCACCATATACCTCTTTTGCAGTATCAAGATTAATTTGTTGAAATTCTGGAAACTTTGTTCCATATTTTTTCATCAATTCATCTTCTGATATTTTTTTATTTTCTTTACTGCGATAGTTATCATAAGCTTTTTTTACATCAATTCCCTCAGAGGCATTATCATGATATGTTGATACATCTTTAATACCACTTCCATATAAAGAAGATGCAAATTCACTTTTCTTAAATGATCCTCGTGAAGTTTTAAGGCCTGCAAGAGAATCCTCAATTTGTGGGATAACAAAGCGAGTTTTTACATTTTCAAGAACAGGCTTTTTTTTCTTAGAATTAAACATAATTATAAACTCCTTACATCTTTTTTCTTAACTTACTAAAAAAGGAACGCTTATGATGCACAATCTCCTTAGGTGCTTCAATAGCCGCATGCTCATTTTCTTTAGGGGCTTCCTCTTCAATTTCAGTTATATCATTTTGAATATCATTAACTAAATCTTCTATACCACTATCAATTTCAACAACCTGGTCAAAAACAGCCTTTGAATATATCTTATAGGTTTCCTCACCACAGGTTGCAATTACAATCATACATAATTTTTTTATAGTAAAATCAATTGATTTATTTACGACAAACTTACGAGCCCAATAAACCGGATTAACAACATTAATCACTGATTTAGCAGCATTAAAGGCTTCAATAATTTTATATTTTTTAGTGGCCTTTACAATTGAATTAGCTTCAATTTTTTCTTTTACCTCAGTCATACCAATAATTTGGGATACTTTAAAGCGGCGAAAAATTCTTAAGCCTCTTGCATCAAGTATTTCATCTAAGCGATTTGATATATATACAGTAAGCATTAATACTTCATCAATTGAAAGTTCATAAAGCGGTCTTTTCGATTCCGGGAAATATTTTTTAGCAATATTCATTACAAGTTCAACTGATAAATCCTTACAATAAGCAATAGTTGAATTTGTCCCTTTAAGGTTTTTATCCTTAAATTCCTCTTGAGCCTCATGAATCATTTGTTTAACTTCTTCGTCAGTTACATTGTTAGCCTTTGTTTTAACAATAAAAGGTTTTTGTCTTGTTGTTGCAAGGACAATAATTAAATAAACTAATGCTGCAATAGCAAGTCCAGCACCTAAACCAATTAAAAAGCTAAAAAGGATAGGAAGGCTAAATTGAATTGCAAAGATACTAAACATTTTATCTTCCTCCTTATAGCACATATTATACAATAAATTATCAATTTATTAAAGAATTAAATTGCATTTTAAATAAAAGTATGCTTTAATAATCGAAAGGAGCTGTTAGTTAATGGAAGGCTATGTTATTGTAATTGATGTAGATGGAACACTTCTTCCATCTAGTAATGAAATAAATAATGATTTAATTAATGAATTGAAGCATTTTGAAGAAAAAAATACTATTGTTCTTGCAAGCGGTAGAGGCTATCATGATTTATCTCTTATTCATCAAAAATTAAATTTAAAAGGACCAATTATTTCATCAAATGGTGCATCTTTAGACTTTTTTGATGGTAAAACAAGTGTTACAATGGCAATAAGAAACGAAATTATAAAAGATATTTTTTCTAAAAATCGTGATATTATTGAATCGGCTTATTTTTCTTACAAGCAAAAATTATTTATTTTTAATAAACTTGAAAAGCTTAATTTTTTATATAAAATTAAAACCGAATCCGAAATTATTGAAGGGCCGTTTGATGAAGTAAATCTTGATCATCCTAATTCTGTCTATTTCATTTTGAAAAACGATTTAAAGAATGAGTTTTTTGAATCTTGTAAAAAATATGAAGACGAAATTGAAGTGAACGAATTTGGACATGATAGATACGTATCAATTGTTACGATTAACCTAAAGCATACTGACAAAGCCTATGCTATTTTAGAGCTTTTAATGATATTGAATAAAAAAGAATCTGATACAATCATATTTGGAGACAATTATGCTGATATTAATATGCTTAAGCTAAATGGAATAACAGTTGCCATGGCAAATGCTATTGCTGAGGCTAAAGAAGTTGCTAAATATGTTAGTGAATATGATAATAATCATAATGGTGTTACTCTATTTCTTCATAAAATCGAAAAAGGACTTTAAAGTCCTTTTTTTAATCCATAATGCCAGCCATTTTAAGTAAATAAATAGCATTTCTTGTATTTGATACTCCTTCTCTTATGGTATAATCAAAAGCAATTTTATCATCTACATAATGCTCAAGAAAATAATAATTAGATACTCCTTCGATTTGACATAATTCAGAATCATGGGTAGTTATAATTGCATAGCTTCCTGCTTCAATTAACTTTTTCGCAAAAGCGGTTGCACCTGTAATTCTATCTTTAGTATTAGTACCTTTAAATATTTCATCAACTAAAACTATCATTGGTTCTTTTGTTTTAATGTAGGCACAAATATCCTTAACTCTTAATATTTCGCCATAGAAGGTAGATATATTATTATTAACATCGTCCACTACCTTCATAGATGTAAAAAGCTTGCAAATTGGTGCTTCAAAATGCTTAGCACATACGAAAGCTCCACTTAAAAATAAAATATAATTAACACCAATTGAACGCATAAATGTTGTTTTACCACTCATATTTGAGCCCGTTATAATATTAGTACCTTTAAAATTAAAGCTATTTGCTACGCAACGATTTTCTTCAATTAAAGGATGCTTAATTTCATCAAAACTAAATTTAGAAGAAATTTCAGGTCTACTTCCATCCTTAACAATTTCTATCGTTGCTAAACTCATTAATTCTTCAAAATGACCAATAGCTACAATTGCATTTTTAAAATCATTCTCATATTTATTTTGCCATAAAATAAAAAGATATACTAAGATTCCATCAAGAAGTAAAGTGCCATTAAACAATACCTGAAATATAATATTATTGCGACTATTTAAAAATCCAGATAAAACTTTAAAACTTTTGATTGATTTTGCATTTAAATTATTTATATCTTTTTGATATTCATTTAAAAGCTTAGAATCATATTTTTTATTTTGAATTTCATTAAGTAAATAATTATATCCATAAAAACTAGTATTAATTTGTTGCATCGCACTACCTAGTCCATCAGCCTCTTTATAAAGAAGTTTACCTAAGATATAGCCTATAAAAATTACAATCACTGGAAAATAAACGGGCAAAAACTTTAAAATGGATAAAATAATTGATGAAACAAATAATAAAATATAAATTATATTAATAAAAAGTTTATTAGTATTAAAATTAATATTATTACTTAATAGATTAAAAGCATTTTCTAATGAAGATATCTTCTTTTTATCATTTTCTTGTGAAAATTTTATGGCCATACCTTCAATTGCAATTGTATCATCAAGTCTAGATGCTAATTCATGAATCGCTTCTTGTCTTATTACTAAATCTGCTTCGGAAATTATATTAGATTTTAATGAATCACTTAAAAATTTTCTTCCATATGGTGTTTTAGCAAATGAAAGATAACCAAAAAGTCCACCTATGCCATATATATCTAAATCTGCTTCAAGAAATAAATCACCTTTTAAATCCTGACCTCGATCACTACTTCTTTTATAGGAATCATCAAAACGAGCTAAATACTCATTTAAAATGGTAACTTTAAAATTCGTATCATCTACTACCTTTAAATAACGATGATGATACCATGAAACAACTACAAAAGAAATAAATGATAATGTTGGAAAAATAAATACAAAACCTTTTTTAAAACAAGCAAGAATTAATAGGCCAACAAAAACAACAAATAAAATTAAACGAATTGTTGAAATATTATTTTTAATTTTTGTATTTTTTTCAATTATTTGTTCATAATTTTCTTTTAGTTCTTCTAATTTGTTTTTTTTCATATAGTCTCCTTAATAACCTCATTTATCATATCATAGTCATAGCCTCTAGATATTAAATATCGCTTTAATTTCATTATTTTTTGATATGCATCAGATTCCTTTATTAACTTTATTTTTTTTTGACTTTGCTTTAGACATGAAGCTTTAATATCATCATTATAATTAATAAAATCAAATTCTTCTATAATATTTTGTGGAATACCACTTTGTTTAGCTTTATTTATAATATAAATTGGCCCATAGCCAATCCTTATATAATGACTAACATATAACTCAAAATATTTTTTGTCATCTAAAAGCTTGTGGCTAATAAGTGCTGATACAATTTTTGAAGAAATTTCATCACTTGCACCTTTCTTTTTTAAGTAATTTTTAATTTCGCCAGATGATTTGACATTTCTTTCTAGATAAGTTAATGCTATATCATAAAAATCGTAATAAGAAATATCTGATATAATATCATCTAATACTTTATCATCTTCAATAACATATCCTTTTACAAGATGATAATTTAATATTAAATTTTCGTTTACATCATATTCCTTCTCATTTAAAGTAACAATATAACGATTTTTTTTACCCTTTTGTAAATCATTAACCTTAATCATAATAACCTATAACTTCCTTTGTTTGACTCATAAAAGTAAATGCATCTTTATCTATTTCATGAATTTTATCCTTTAATATGTAAGTTTCATTATTATCTAAAGTACAAATAAGCATTACAAGCTTATTGCCAGTATAACCGCCTCTTACATCACATTCTGTCACACCACGTTCAATTAAATCAAAAATCATTTTCTTCATTTCTTCAGGTTTTGATGTAATAATATAAGCAGTTCTTCTTGACTTGGCATTTAGAGCTATATAATCTACAATATATCCAAGTAAATATACACAAATTAAGCCATAAACTACTCCTTCAATGCCATAAATAGAATTATTTGGTCTAATAAAAAATCCTGAAATTAAAATTATAACCCAATCAGTTAAATACATTGTTTTAGAATATGGAATATGTAAATATTTAGTCATTATTTTTTGAACAATATCCATTCCCCCTGTTGTAGCATTAACTCTAAAGCATATACCAAGACCAGCTGCCATCAAAACACTTGACACAAGCATTGATATAAAATACCAATTATTAGGATTAACACCCTTTAAAATTATATCTGGATCACAAGTCTTCTCAAGAATTAGAATAAAAGTTGGTGATAAAACAGATGCGTAGCATGTTTTAAAAAAGAAATCTTTACCAAGTAAAAATAAACCTATTAACAATAAACTTATATTTAGAATATACATAAGTATTGAAGGTGGAAAAGGTAAAAATGGTTCAAGCATAATCATAAGTCCAGTAACACCACCTGTTACAAGCTTAGATGGTTCCAAAAAGAAATAATATGCCACTGAAATTAATAATACCCCAATTGTAATCCATAAAATAGTCCAAAGCCTTTTTTTCACTTTAACCCCTCGCATTCATTTTTAAATATGCCTTAATAAATTCATCTATTTCACCATCCATTACAGCTTGAATATTTCCTGTTTCATAATCTGTACGATGATCTTTTACAAGCGTATATGGGCAAAAAACGTAGGATCTAATTTGCGAACCAAACCCAATATCCATTTGTTCCCCCTTTAATTTTCTAATTTGTTCTTGTTCTTGTTGAATTTTAAGCTCTAAAAGTTTAGATTTTAATACCTTTAGTGCTATTTCCTTATTTTTAATTTGACTTCTTTCATTTTGGCATGTGACAACCGTATTAGTTGGGAGGTGAGTAACTCTTACAGCCGAATAAGTTGTATTAACACCCTGTCCTCCTGCTCCTGAGGAACAATAAGTATCAATTCGGATATCTTCATCATTAATTACAATATCATTATTATTTTCTATTACAGGGGCAATATCAATACTTGCAAATGATGTATGACGACGCTTATTTGCATCAAAAGGTGAAATACGAACAAGACGATGAACTCCTCTTTCGGATTTTAAAAGTCCATAGGCAAAGGGGCCTGAAATTTCAACAGTTGCTGATTTAATACCAGCTTCGCCTGGTTGATAATCAATTGTATTAAATTTAAATCCCTGTCTTTGACAGTATCGCTGATACATTCTATAAAGCATTAAAGCCCAGTCCATTGATTCCGTACCGCCGGCACCAGGATGAAATTCCATAATTACACCGCTATTATCATATTCACCTGATAACGTTATTCGAATTTCAAGTTCTTTCATTCTTTTTTCAAAAGATATTATTTCATCCTCTAAAATTTTAGCATACTCTGGATCATCGATTAATTCTAAAGAGTCCTTCATATCAGATAATTTAGAGGACATTTCATTATATATTGAAACATTTTCTTTTTTACTATTATAGTTTGCAATTATTTTATTAGCATTTTGAGGATCATTCCATAAATTGGGATCTTCAACCTTTTTAGCTAATATAGGTAATTCATTATTAAGCTTTTCAATATTTAATGATTGATATAAATCAGCTACCTGTTCACTAAATGTTGCTAAATACTTATTAATTTCGTATTTTTCCATATAATACCTCCATTATAGGGAAAAAAGCTCCAAAGAGCTTTTTATCTTCCATGACAATATTTATATTTTTTACCCGAACCACAAGGGCATAAATCGTTTCTTCCAACTGTTACAAGATTCTTTTGTGGTGCACGTTTTACTTCTCCACCCTTTGAATCATTAGTAACAGTATTTTTATTTACTTCTTCACGTTCAAGATTAGACCTAATTTGAGCACGCATTAAATACTTTAAAACATCCGTTTCAATGTTTCGCATCATTTTATTAAATAGTTCAACACCCTCTTTTTGATAAATTTGGAATGGGTTTTGTTGAGCATATGATTGAAGTGAAACACCTTGTCGAAGTTCGCTCATTTTATCGATATGTTCAGTCCAATGAGTATCAAAAACTCTTAAAACAACAACCTTTAAAAATTCTTGATAAATTTCATCTTCGAACATAGCTTTCTTCTCTTCAAGCTTTTTAAATGCAATATCAGTTAAATAATCACAAATTTGATTTTCATCTAAAGTTTGAATAACTCCAATATCAACGGCACCTTGGCCAAAGAATTGATTATTAAACTCTTTTGTGATTTCCTCATCATTGATATTATATTTTCCATGTCCTACTTGCTCCATATGAGCAAATGCAGCATTTTCAACTCCCGCCTTAATCAAATTGTTAACAATTGGCTCAATAGTTTTATCCTTTATAATATGCATTCTTTGATCATAAAATAGTTCACGTTGCTTACGAATAACATCATCATATTTTAAAACATTTTTTCGGGAATCATAGTTAGCACCCTCAATACGAGTTTGGGCATTTGTTACAAGCTTTGTAAACATTTTTGATTCAAGTGGAAGTGATGTATCGCCACCATTTGCAAGACGAATTGCCATATCAATTCTTGACTTGAATGTATCACTACCAAAGCGCTTTAATAGATCATCCTCAGATGATGTATAAAAACGAGAATATCCAGGATCACCTTGACGACCAGAACGACCTCTTAACTGATTATCAATACGACGAGATTCATGTCTTTCAGTACCAAGAACACATAATCCACCAAGTTCTCTTACACCTTCACCAAGCTTAATATCAGTACCACGACCAGCCATATTAGTTGCAATAGTAACCGCATTTTTTTGGCCAGCAACAGCAACTATTTCAGCTTCACGAGCATGATTTTTAGCATTTAATACTTCATGAGGAATTCCTTCATGCGTTAATCTTTTGGAAATAACTTCAGATGATTCAACAGAAACAGTACCAACAAGAATTGGTTGACCAGTTGCATGACGTACCTTAATCTCCTCAACTAATGCATTAATCTTAGCTTCCATTGAACAATAAAGTAAATCTGGCATATCCTTACGAATAACTGGCTTATTAGTAGGAACCTCAACAACATACATATTGTAAATATTTCTAAATTCCTCTTCTTCAGTTTTAGCTGTACCAGTCATACCAGAAAGCTTTTTATACATACGAAAGAAATTTTGGTAGGTAATGGTAGCTACCGTTACAGTTTCTTGTTTAATTTCAACGCCCTCTTTAGCTTCTAGTGCTTGATGTAAGCCCTCACTATATTGACGTCCCTTTAAAACACGCCCAGTAAATGAATCAATAATTACTACTTCGCCATCTTGAACCATGTATTCTACACCATTAGTAAAAATATAATTAGCCTTTAATGCATTATTAATACGGTGTACAAGACTAACATTTTCAAGCTCATAAAGATTCTTTAAATTGAATTGTTTTTCAGCCTTATTGACACCTGATTCAAGTAATTGAATGGTTTTAGATTCAATATCAATTTCATAATCTTCATTACTTAAACTTTTTACAAAGCTATCAGCTGCTTGATAAGAAACAGCAGATGTTTTAGCACCACCAGAAATAATAAGGGGAGTACGAGCCTCATCAATCAAAATAGAGTCTACCTCATCGATAATCGCGTAATTAAGTCCTCTAACCTGAACCAAGTCCTCTTCTCTTACGGCCATATTATCTCTTAAATAATCAAAACCTAATTCACTATTAGTTGAATATAGTATATCACATGCATATTGATCACGTTTTTCTTGGCGTGATAAATCACGAATATTTAAACCAACAGTTAAACCTAACCAACGATACACTGTACCAATTTCACCATCAACCTCACGTTGTGCAAGATATTCGTTAACAGTTACAATATGAACACCATTTTCACTTAAAGCATTTAAATATGCCGGCATTACTGCTGTTAAGGTTTTACCTTCACCTGTTTTCATTTCAGCAATATTACCACCATGAATAGCAATTGCACCACAGACCTGAACAAAGAATGGCTTTTTTTGAATAACACGATAAGCAGCTTCGCGAACAACTGCATAAGCCTCAGGCAATATATCATCTAAAGTTTTACCATTTTTTAATAGTTCCTTAAAGTAAGGTGTTTTAGCCTTCAACTCATCATCAGAAAGCTTAGCCATTTCATCTTCATATGAAAAAACTTGTTTTGCAATTTTTTCACATCTTTTAAGTTCTTTATAACCTGAATCAAATAATTTTTTAAACATATAATTTTCCTCTAATCTGATAAATAAATTTATAGAATCAAATAAATATAAATATTTATTAAATGTCTATTTTTATTCTACATTAAAAAAGAAGATAATTCAAGATAATTAAGCCATTTATTTTATTTTTTAGTATACAATTTAAATCTTATTTTAGCATAAAAAAAGAGTAAATGCCTAATTAAGACATTTACTCATAAAATCTACTTAGTTTCGATTACTGCATAATCTCCATCGTCACGAGTATAAACTACACATACTTCATTATTCTTATCTTTATTTTGGAAGATAAAGAAATCATGTCCTGTAAGCTCCATATGTTCAATAGCTTCATCAACAGTCATTGGTGAAAGCTCAACCTTTTTAGAACGTACAAGTTGAGATGCAATAATTTCCTTTTCTAATGCTTTTGCATCGAAGGCATCATTAGAAAAGATTTCTTTAATTCCTTCCTTATTTTCCTTGCTTTTAGTTCTTGTTTTATACTTAACAATTTGCGCAACCAACTTATCTAATGCTTTATCTAAGGCACTATATACATCTTGATCTTGAGCTTCTGCACGTAAAACTATATTTTTAGCAGGAATTGTTACCTCTACCTTATGGTATTCTGAGTAAACCTTACAAACTACTCTAGCCTCAAGTTCAGCTTGATCTTGGAAATAATGTTCAATCTTGGCAAGCTTTTCTTGAGCATAATCCTTGTTTGTTTGGCTTGGAACAAAACCATTTTTTCCTAAAACTTCAATTTTCATATAAACCACTCCTTAATAAATACTATTCCTTCTTTACACTTTTATTATAGCACAATATGTAAGCCTTTTCAACGTGATTTTAAAAAAAGATATTTTATTTTTTTATTCAAAACCTGTAATAAATTCAATTAAAAAAGGAGAGCGAATCTCCTTTTGTTAGTCTAGTTTTTAGTAATTTTAAAAACATTTTGAGCTTGAAGACCTTTGTCTCCAGTTACAAGTTCAAATTCAACAACTTGACCTTCTTCTAATGTTTTAAAGCCTTCATCTTGAATTTGTGAATAATGAACAAAGATATCATCATAGTTTTCTTTTATAATAAAACCATAACCTTTCTCATTATTAAACCACTTTACTTTTCCAACTAACATACTTATTTACCCCTTTCTTAATACAATTATATTATACAATCATAATTTGATTTTTCTAATTATATCGTACCAAAAAGTTTTACCTAATCAGCCATATAATTACAAATAATATAAATATCTTTATCGTAAAATGACGATAAATCATCAAAAATGTCTAATTTTAGTTGTGTCAATTTAAAATAATCAAATGCAAAACAATAATCATTATTGGAAAATGAAAAATAAATACATGAAAACAATTTAGAAAATTCATATGAATAAGCAAGTGGATTTATAAAATATGGCTTTGGATAAAGAGAGTATATATAAAGTAAATGCTTATTAAGTGGTATAACAGAATAATTAATTTTTAAAGGATAACTATGATAGCACTTATCGCAAATTAAGCTTTTATCTAATTTTAAAAAAGTCCCAATATTTTTTTTGCTAGAGAAGTTACGCTTGCATATTAAACATTTCACATTATCACCAAAGTAAGAATATCATACAAATGATAATATGTCAATAGTGGCTTAACTAAGCCGTTTTTTCTATGATTTTAATAAATTTTAGCTTTAAAAATTTAAATTATTACCTTTTTTAATCATTTTAGAGAAAAATAATGTTTTTATTAAAAAATAATAAAAAAAACTCAGCTTAAACTGAGTTAAAAAATTTTAAAATAATTTTTTAAATACATCAACTTTATCTAAATGCTCCCAAGGAAGATCGATATCATTTCGACCAAAATGCCCATAAGCTGCTGTCTGAGCATAGATAGGACGTTTTAAATCTAATGTATCAATAATGCCCTTAGGCGTAAGCTTGAAATTTTTACGAATTGTATCTTCAATTAATGCCTCAGAAACTTTAGCTGTACCAAAGGTATCAACCAAAACACTTGTTGGTTCAGCAACACCAATTGCATATGATAATTGAATTTGACAACGTGAAGCAATACCTGATGCAACAACATTTTTAGCAATATATCTTGCCATATATGAAGCACTTCTATCAACCTTAGATGGATCCTTACCAGAGAATGCTCCACCTCCATGACATGCAGCACCACCATATGTATCAACGATAATCTTACGTCCTGTAAGACCTGAGTCTCCTTGAGGACCTCCAACAACAAAACGACCAGTTGGATTAAATAAGAATTTTGTATTTTCATCAATTAAATTAGCAGGAATAATTGGATCAACGACATTAGCCTTTACATCACGTGCTAAAACTTCCATATCAACTTCAGGTGAATGTTGAGTTGAAATTAAAACTGTATCAACACGGAATATTTTGCCATTATCATCATATTCAACAGTAACCTGTGTTTTACCATCAGGACGTAAATAAGGAATAGTACCATTCTTTCTTACATCCGTTAAACGCTTAGCAAGTCTTTGAGCTAAAGTAATTGCCATTGGCATATATACATCAGTTTCATCGCATGCATAACCAAACATAATACCTTGGTCTCCAGCTCCTTGTTCATGACTTGAAGTTTCATCGACACCCATTGCAATATCAGGTGATTGTGGATCAATCGCCGTCATTACTGCAAGATTTTCCGCATCAAAGCCAAATTTACCACGAGTATAACCAATTTCAGCTACTTTATCACGTACAATTTTTTGTACATCAACATAATGAGATGTTGTAATCTCACCAAATACAAAGCATAATCCTGTTGTTACAACAGTTTCACATGCAACACGTCCGTTAGGATCATGAGCTAAAATATCATCAAGAATTGCATCACTAATTTGGTCACAAATTTTATCTGGATGACCCTCAGTTACAGATTCAGAAGTAAAAAATCTAGGCATTTTCAATAACCTCCTTAATTGCTCTAGAAAGCTGGTCTGCACAACTTGTTGGTCGTGCACCACATGTATTTCCACTTAAAATATTCATAATTTCTTCCATTGGTTTACCCTCACATAGTTTACCAATAGCCTTCAAATTACCATTACAACCACCAATAAATTTAAGGTTGTACATACGTTTTTGTTCATCATAATCAAAATCGATTTGTTTTGAACAAACAGCTTGAGTTTTATATGTTTTATGTTCCATAGTTACCTCCTAAAAATTATCATATATTTTCTCAAATTCATCACTAAAACGAATAAAACGTTCAAATAAATATGAATCAAAAAATTGCTTAAATTCCTTATTTAAAGTCTCAATTGCCATTTTATTGGGATATGGTCTTTTATAACTTCTTAAGCTTCTTAAAGTCACATACATATCACTCAACAAAATAATTTGTTCTTCTTCTGTTTTTTGTTTAATAAGTTTACCACTATTTTGAGTTTCTATGGTTGCCCCTTCAACACTTGTTCGGATTATACTATCTGCTAATCTATCAAGTTCAAATCGTTTGATAATTTCATTACCAAGCTTTGCTTGATTACTTAAATGAATAAAGCGTTCATCCTTAGATGCAATTTTATCCGTATTAAGATCTACGTGCTTGTCAATTGTAATTCTTGAAAATTCATATAATTTGGAAGCCTTAGTAGTAGAATAACCTAATATTTCCGAAAAGCGCTTTGAAACAATACTTACTATCTCAATATGCTGTCTATCATCATCAGAAATAATATCATTTGACAAAGTAACATCAAACATTTCTTTTACAATGTCAGTAAATTCATCCTGTACCTCTTCACGTTTAATTAATTCAAGACGTCTTTGGTCTTGCATATATTGAGTTATTGCAACAATAACATATAAAACAAGAATAAATGATGCTAAAACAATTGTTCTTAAAATTATATCCGCGAAGGCTTCACTTCTTAAGAATTCAATTATTTGTTGAAAAGTATTACCTTCAAAATCAGTCGAAATCATATTATAGGTAATAGTAAAATGTAAGATTGTAATTATTACAATAAACCATTTGGATATCGTTTTTAAAAGCTTTTTGTTTTGATACAAAGAAACAATAACAAGTGCGTAATAAATAAGCATATATCCTGCCTCACCAAAGCTTGCACCACTTGTTTTCATTTTCATATAAATAATCACAGACGACAAAAACATATAAAAGCAAGCTATATACATTGCAATTGTTTGATGCATTATATCATCTTTATGAGTATATATCATTTTTTTTAATGTTGAGTTTATTAAAAATGTTAACGGAAACAAAATAGCTGTTAAAATCCAGTTTGAATTTGTTTTGGTAATAAACGATACAATAGTCATTAAGGCTGAATATACAAGGTTTGAAACGAAAATAATATTTTTTATTACGATATTTCTTCTAAATAAAACCTGAGTTTCATTTGATATATCAATACCATTTTCAAAGCCAAACCATTCATTAAACAAAGATGAAAACGATCTTTTTTTGAAAAATTTCACAGCAACACCACCTTAATCAACAAAACTATTATATCACAAAATATTAGATAATAATATCATTAAGCTTAAGAAGCTTTTGACCATTAAGAAAATCCTTAACGTTCATCCGTTTTTTTCCAGGAATTTGCAGTTCTAGGATACTAATTGCGTCCGTTTTACATTTGACTACTAAGCTTTTTTTTATATTAATAATCGTTCCTGGTGAAGCATCACTATCATTTTTTTCAATTGAAGCCTTATAAATTTTAATTCTTTGACCATTATATTCACAATATGCACCTGGTTCATCTGAAAGTCCTCTTATTAAATTAAAGACCTTTCTTGCATCAATATTAAAATTAATTTTTTCTTCCTCAGGTGCAATATTAGGAGAAATAGTAGCTTCTTCTTCATTTTGCATAATTCCCTCATTTTTGCCATTATAGATATCTTCAATATTCTCCATTAATAGATTTTTACCTATTATAGCTAATTTTTCAAATAATGATGAATTATTATCACTATCTAAAATTGGAATTTCACTTGATGCATACATCCTTCCAGCATCCATCTTTTTTACCATTTCCATAATAGTTACGCCCGTTTTTTTATCACCATTAATAATGGCTCGCTGAATAGGAGCACCTCCTCGATGATGAGGAAGTAATGAACCATGAACATTAATACATTTCTTATATAAATTTAAAATTTTTGTTGGAATAAATTGGCCATATGCAGCAGTTACAATCATATCTGCCTGAATATTTTTAAAATATTCATATTCATTTTTTATATGTTCAGGTTGAAACAATTGAATACCCAATTCAAGTGCCTTTAAGGCCACTGGGGGATTTTTTAAAATTCCTTTTCTTCCTTCAGGTTTTGCTGGTTGTGATACGACGAGCACAACTTCATATTTTTCATTTAGTGCCTCTAGTGATGGAACAGCAAAATCAGGAGTTCCCATAAATATAATTTTCATATAATCACATCCTTTTTATTGAAATAAATACTTTTCTATTTTTTTGAAATCTTTGATTAATTAAAGATAAAATTGACATGTCCTCTTCATCAAGCTTAATCGTAAGCTCATATTGATATTTATCCTTAACCTTAAAAATATAATAATTGACTGGCCCCAAAACTGTTGCATAGGTTTGAGCACTTATAAGTCTTTTAACTTCATAAATTTCTTTATAAGCTTCTTCTTTATCCTCTGATGAAACAATAATCTGAATTAAATTTTTAAAGGGCGGTGTTTGAGAAATTCTTCTTGTTTTTAACTCAACTTCATAAAAAAGGTCATAATTATGTGATTGAGAAGCCTTAATAACGATATTATCTGGGTTATAGGTTTGAATAATAACCTTACCATCAGTACACGCTCTTCCGGCCCTACCTGATGCTTGTTCAAGTAAATCATATGTTTTTTCATAAGCATCATAAAATGGCATTTTTAAACCTAAATCAGCATTCACAATTCCTACTAAACTAACAAGTGGAAAGTCGAGTCCTTTGGCAACCACCTGAGTTCCAATTAAAATATCGGCTTCATGGTTTGAAAATTTAGTTATAATTTCATCATGACTATTTTTTTTCGTTGTCGTATCTGAATCCATTCTTATAACTCGTGCTTCAGGTAACGCTTTATTAAGCTCTTCTTCAAGTTTTTGCGTTCCATCACCAACATATTTTATATAAGGACTACCACATTTAGGACATATTGTAGGAATAACTTCCTTGTAGCCACAGTAATGACAAACAAGTCTTTCCTGATTTTTATGATATGTTAAACTAATATCACAGTGGGGACATTTTATTTCTTCACCACAGCTTCTACACATTACAAAAGTTGAATATCCTCTTCTGTTTATTAACAATACAGCCTGCTCTTTTCTATTTAATGTTTCAATTAAACTTTGTTTTAAACTTCTTGATAAAACGCTCCTATTTCCTGACATTAATTCTTTGCGCATATCAACTATAAATGATATTGGCAATTGTTTATTATTAGCTCTTTTATTAAGGGTTAAAAGTTTAATATCACCATTTAAAGCTCTATAATTTGTTTTAACACTTGGAGTTGCACTTCCATAAATTAAAGGACAATTATGAAATTCCGCTCTTTTTTTGGCAACAAAATGTGCATCATATCTAGGATTATTATCCTGAATATAGCTTTCAGACTGCTCCTCATCCATAATAATAAGTCCTATATTATCCATAGGAACAAATAACGCCGATCTAGCGCCTACAACGATTTTAGCTTTACCTTCTTTAATTCTTCGCCATTCATCATATCTTTCTCCTTCTGACATTTGACTATGCATAATAGCAACCAAATCATTAAAACGAGCTCTAAAGCGAGAAGCCATTTGTGGAGTTAAGGAAATTTCTGGTACAAGCATAATAGCATCCTTACCATTTTTTATTGTATCTTCGATTAAATTTAAATAAACCTCAGTTTTACCTGACCCACATACACCCTTAAGCAAAAATTCATTAAATCCTTTACTTTCTTTAATCACATTATAAGCCTTAAATTGTTCATCATTTAGAATTACCTTTTTATCAGGAACCCTATTCAAGGAAGCACTCCTATAAAGTTCATTAAAAACAATTTCAATTGCACCATTATTAGCTAAAGTTTGAAGAGCTGATTTTGAGTAGCCCATATCATTTATAAGCATACTATAATCACAATCACAATTAGCTTCTTGAAGATATTTGATAATTTCTTCTTGTTTTTTTGATGAAACCTTTAAAGTATCCTTAAGTCTTACAAGTTTTTGATATTTTTTATGATTTTTATCCTTTAAATCAGTGAAAATATCGACAAAACCTTTTTGCTTTAATTTTTTTATATCGGATAAAACATTCTTAAATTCATCAAGAGGTACAATATTCCTCTTACCTTTTATTAAATTAATTGAATTTAAACTATTATCATAATTTTTAAAGTCTACAAGTTTGACATAATTTGCTTTTAATGATGATGGTATCATCATTAAATAATTTTCTATTAAAAAAGAAAAATACTCGCAAGATAATAAAGCACCAAGTTTAATAAGCTCGTCATTAATTACTGGTTCAAAATCTAAAAGACTTATAATTGATTTTAGGGAATATAAAGATTCCTCTTCATTATTAAGATTTATAACAAATCCCATTAAATTTCTTTTACCAAAGGGAACGAATACGCGAGAACCTACTTTTATGATGCTTTCATATTGCACTGGTACTAGGTAATCATAGGATTGATTTAATTGATTATTTTTTATATCTAATACAACACTAGCAATCATAGATCCTCCTTATAAATTTAAAAAAAGGTCCATAATGGACCTTAATGTTAATCCATCATTCAAGCTTTAGCACCGAGCTAGTAAGTAGGGGTTGCTGAAGGGTCATTGAGCTTGTCTCTCACCTTCTCTTTATGGTAATATTCAAATTCAATTTATTATATAATAAAACATATTGAAAAACAAGTTTTTTTATTCACTAATTCTAAAAATCATAATATTGTTATATTATCCGCAATCTGTTCATTTAAAATACCCATACTTTTAAGTGGTTTGCTTAAGGCTTTAAGTAAAATAAACATTAAGATTGACTGAGGAATTAAATATACAAGATTTTTAGGAAGTTCTGCGGTTAATAAATAAGCCTTGAAAGATATCGTTTTATCATTTATTAACCACCACCAATATGTTCCTAGCAAGGTATTAACTAAAAAATTTACAATCATTCTTGAAAACAAACATTTCATAAAAGTTATTTTAGTTTTATATAAGCATAACGCATATATTAAGCCTGCTATCATTGCAGAAATTGTATATCCTGGAAAGTATAAACCACTTGGTTTAATCAAAAAGCCTATGTTATCAGATAAAACACCTATTATCATTCCTGCAAGAGGACCATATAGCATTGCAATTACACTAAATATTAAATAGCCTATCCCAATTCCTAAATTTGAAAATCCTGATGGTACAGAAATGAATTTAGAACACATCATTAATGCAAATAAAATTGAGATAGTAACCATGTTTTTTACATATTTTAATTCCTTAATAGAAGATTTTAAATAGTTTATATGAAATGGTGTTTTATAGATATTTAGATTATCATACTCCACCTTATCTATTATCTTTTCTTTAAGATTAAATGACAAAATTCTTAAGAATAAAACAGAAGTTAAAATTCCAATACCGAAATACAAAAAGAAATAAATGTATTCTTTTTTACCTTCATTAAGAATTATAGTACTATTTAATATATCTTTAGCATTATCATCTTTAATAAATATTCCATCACGATTTTTAAAAGTAGCATTAGAATCAGATATAATAATTATTTTATGCAAAAAACGGCGAGCTTGTTGCCAAGTATTAAAATTCCGTTTTTCAGTTCTTATAATCGCATAATTATCATAATATGTTATGCTTGTACTTTTATAAACCTTGTTTTCATCAACATATGAAAAAGACGAATACGGATATTTTACTTCTCCTTTTTCATTAATATATTCACCATTAATTCGCTCTTTTTCAATTATATTCTTAACATTAACAATATAATCTAAACTTAAATTAATATTCTCATTTGACTTAAAAGTAATTTCATATGTTACGTTTTTAGGATTGTAAAAATAATATATATATGATGCGGCAATACCACCACATAATATTCCTATTAAAAGAATCATAAAAATATGACTTTTCAAAACTTTTAAAAAATGACTAAATTTTGACATAAAAAAAGACCTCCATAGAGATCCACGAAAATATAGTGGATCGCAATGCCACCGCGAGTTTTTCTCTTCGTCTATCACATTATCCTAGGTGATAGCACTTTACGCGACATTGTCTATGGAAGTATTATAGCATTATTAATTATATTAAGCAATATTATTCATTTAAATTGTGATTAAGCCATTCAAGCATCATAGAAAACCATCTCGCAACATAAGGATTTTCTTTTCTTTTGTCCTTAATGCCGGTTGTTTCATCACTTAGGCTCATTCCATGAACTCCTTCTTGGAATATATGACATTCTGCCTTGACTTTCTTAGCCTTTAATGCCTGTAAAAGTTCAATTGAATTCAATACTGAAACTGATTCATCTGTAATTGAATGCCATATAAAAACAGGACATAAATCACTTGTTATATGACGTTCAAGAGACATTTTTTCAAGATTTTCCTCATTATAATTATCTCCAAGTAAAGCCTTAAAAGACCCTTGATGCCAAATATGATAATTACTTGATATTACAGGATAGCATAAAATTAAATAGTCTGGTTTAGAACAAAATCCATATTCATTATAAAACAAAGCATTAGAAAGAGCTAAATGTCCCCCAGCTGAAAAACCAATAGATATAATTTTATCATTTCTCGAATCTCTTCTAAGTTCTGATATAGTTTTAGCTAAGAGTTTTTGTGGGTAAGGATAACTATCTAAAGTTTCACGATAATTTAAAACAGACGCATGAAAGCCATTTTCATTAAACTTACTTGCAACATTAAATGCTTCAAGTAAGGATGTATGGTCATAACCTCCACCTGGAGCTATTACAACCATATGTCTTTTTTTATCATCTTTATAACATGTTGTATAATAATTTGCATCATCAAGCATTATTTTTTCCATTATTTATTAGTCCCTTCAAGCATTTGAATATATGCAAGTTCAATTTTTAATTTTGATTTTGATGTTTCATCAGTGGCTTTTTTTAAACATTCAGTAAAATGTTTTTTCTTAATTTTAATTATCTCCTTAAATAAAGGGGTTTGATTTTGCCTTAAAACAGGTCCAAACTTCATATCAAGCAAATCATATTTCATTCTTTTTGACAAATCAAAATGTCCTTCAATAATTACATAATTATGCTTGCCATCTTGAATTAAAATTTCATTATCAAAAACAAAATATTTTGAAATTAAATTAGCTCTTAACTTTTCAATTTCGGAATGAGCGTCAATAATAATTTTTTTGAACTTTATTATTTTCTCATAATCATTAAGAATTATATTAGAAATCAAAAGTCCACCCATTCCAGCAATAACAAGTACATCCGCCTCTTCATTGAAGTTTTTAAGACCATCTGATAAAATAAAATCACATTTATCTGATAAATTTTCTTTTGCTACATTATTTCTTGCATTATTAAGTGGACCTTCATTGATATCTAAAAGATAACAATGGCTAACATTATACGACTTTAAGGCCTTTATAGCCGTATAACCATGGTCACATCCACAATCAACTAAAGAATTAGCATCTTTGGCTAAAGATGCTATTAATTCTATTCTATCCATTATTTTTTAACTAAAAAATCCTTTAATTTTTTTGAACGAGATGGATGTTTAAGCTTTCTTAGGGCCTTAGCTTCAATTTGACGAATACGTTCACGAGTAACACCAAACTCTTTACCAACTTCTTCAAGAGTTCTTTGACGACCATCAAGAAGACCAAAACGTAATCTTAAAACTCTTTCCTCACGATCAGTTAGTGTAGCAAGAACACTATCAAGCTCTTCTCTTAGTTTAGCCTTTGCTGTATACTCATATGGATCAAGCGTTGTTTGGTCAGCAACAAAATCGCCAAGTGATGAATCTTCTTCTTCACCAACAGGAGACTCAAGAGAAATTGGTTCTTGAGCAATTTTTTGAATAGCTTGAACCTTTTCAACTGTAATATCCATCTTCTTAGCTATTTCTTCGGCTGTGGCCTCACGTCCATATTCTTGAACTAATTGACGTTGAACACGAACAAGCTTATTAATTGTTTCTACCATGTGAACAGGAATACGAATTGTACGTGCTTGATCAGCAACAGCACGTGTAATTGCCTGACGAATCCACCATGTTGCATAAGTTGAGAACTTAAAGTCCTTCTTTTCTTCAAATTTATCAACAGCTCTTAAAAGTCCCATATTGCCTTCTTGAATTAAATCAAGAAATTGTAGTCCACGTCCTGTATATTTTTTTGCAATTGAAACAACTAATCGAAGATTGGCCTCAGCAATCTTATTTTTAGCCTCATCACCACGTTCTGCAATATCAAGTAAACGTTCATACTCTTCGGCAGGAACTGTGTTATTATCATCGGCCTCAATGATATCAAGTTGTTTACGAGCAGCTTGACCTTCTTCTACCTGTTTAGCATATTTTTTCTCATCTTCAAGACTTAATAGAGGAATTTTTCCAATTTCCTTAAGATACATTCTTACAGGATCATCAACCTTAATAGAAGGAGGTAAATTATCAAAGTCATCTATTGAAACCTCTTCCACCTTTGATGCATCAAATTCTTCTGTTATTTCATCCTTAGGTTCTTCTTCAAGAACACTAATCTTTTTAGAAATTAATTCTTTAATTATCTTTGCATATTCTTCAGAATCTTCGTCATAATAAGCAGTTATTTCAGAAACTAAAACATAATCTAGTTCCTTTCCTTTTTCGATTAATTGTTGTAAAACTGTTTGAAATTCCATTCTTAATTCCTACTTCCATTAGTTTTTTTGTTGATTTTATATAACTTTTTAAGCTTTTCAACCTTTAAAAGTAAATTTGCAAGCTTTTCATTTTCTTTAAGATTTGTAAAGCCTTGATCAATCTGATCAATTTCTTTTTTAGGAGAATAATAAATTAATGCCTTAAGACATTCGTTCATATCATCTTCTGAATACTTATTCATATCATCACCATTTTCTTTTAAAGATGTTATATTTGTTATATAAGCATTTAAAAGATTTTGATCAAGAACATGAACAAATTCGCCTTCATTAAATTCTTTATGATAAATATAGTAGTTATCAACTAATTCTAACCATATTTTTTGATTGATTTCTTCTAAATATTCTATAAAAGGTTTTTCTAATGAAGGATTTTCTTCAATCTTTGAAGCATATTCCTTAGAAAGCTTACCATAATTTAAAAGTCTTAATTCTGCTCTAGCATGTCCTAAAATTGCCTGCGTTATTCCTGTTTGTTCTTCAAAAGGAACATTAGCAATTTCATTTGATCTTTCTATAATTATATTTTGACTATTTTGATTAAAATCAATCATCAAAGAAGCTTTTGAAACATTCATTACATTTGCAAGATTCTCTAACACCCTGTCAATCAATATTTGCGATGGATTAATACGTAAATAATCAAAAACTTCATTTTTAGCAGCTTCTATATCACTTAAATTAGAAAAATCACGATTTAAAGTTGCATATTTGACAATATATTCAGATGGTTCAATTAAATGAGTATTAAAATATTCTAAGAAAGCTTCTTTACCATATTTTTTTACATATTCATCGGGGTCCATACCATCAGGCAAAATAACAAGTCGAAGATTTATATTTTGACTGGCAAATAAATGAATAGCTTTAACCATCGCCTTAAGACCAGCTTTATCACCATCATAGCAAACTACAACATTTGAAGCATATTTACTAATAATTTTTACTTGCTCTGGTGTTAGAGCTGTTCCCATAGAACAAATAGCTGTCTTAATACCACTTCTATATGAGGCAATTACATCCATTTGTCCTTCATGCAAAACAATTTGATGAAGTTTTCTTGCCTCCGGTATCGCATCATATAAATGAAACAAAGTTTGCCCTTTTTTAAAAATAATCGTTTCTGGTGAATTTACATATTTTGGTTGGTTAGAATCATTTACATAAATACGACCACTAAATGCAATAACATGTCCTCTTTCATCCTTAACAGGAAACATAATACGACCTTTAAATAAATCATAGAATCCATGCTCACCATTTTTGACAAGTCCTAAATCACACATATCAAGTTCATTAAAACCAGCACTCTTTAAGACATTATAAAGTGCATCCGGTTTATCAGGTGCAAGACCAATCTCAAAGGCATCTATGCTTTCCCTATCAATACCACGATTTAATAAATATTTAATCGCTTCATCACCAGAGGTCGTATTTGTTAAATTATATTTAAAAAATTTATGAGCTGTTTCCATTATTTTATAATAATGAGAATAGTCAGGTCCGATATTTTCTTCTTTTAAGCCTTGAAGCTTAATTCCTGCCAAAGATGCAAGTTCTTGTAATGCTTCAGTGAAGGAAATATTTTTAATTTGCATTAAAAATTTAATTGGATTTCCTCCACCACCACAGCCCATACATTTAGCTATTTTTTTAGAGGGGGAAACCATAAAGGATGGTGTCTTTTCATTATGAAATGGGCATAAGCCTTTATAGCCAGAACCAGCCTTTTCTAAGGAAACATATTGACTAACAAGGGCAACAATATCAGTTTTTTCAATAACTTCTTCAATTTGTTCCTGAGAAATCATAGCTTAAGCTCACTCCATTCAATTAAAATTCAAGACCTTTTTCAATATATGAAACTACATCATCAAGATTTAAAGTTACTTGTTCCATACTATCACGAAGACGAACAGTAACTGTATTATTATTAATTGTATTATCATCAACACAAATTACAAATGGCGTACCAATTGCATCTTGACGACGATATCTTTTACCAATTGCTTGAGCCTCATCATACACACAAGAAAAATGACGTGCAAGCATGTCATAAACCTCATATGCCTTTCCTTGATGAGCCTTCTTAATTAAAGGTAAAACAGCAACTGAGTAAGGAGCAAGATGAGGAGCAAGATGTAAAACAGTTCTTGTATCACCATTTTCAAGTGTTTCTTCATCATAAGCACTAAATAAAATAGCAAGCATCATACGCTCTACACCAACAGATGGTTCAACAACATAAGGAATATATCTTGAATTATCTTCAGGGTCAAGATATTCCATTGAAGTCTTAGAATGCTCCATATGTTTTCCTAGGTCATAATTAGTTCTTGATGCAATTCCCCATAATTCACCGAATCCCCAAGGGAAATTATATTCAATATCAGTTGTAGCATTAGAATAGAATGAAAGCTCAGAGGCCTCATGATCACGATATCTTAGTTCATCTTTATTAATTCCCATAGAAACTAAGAAATCCATGCAATGCTTTCTCCAATAGCTAAACCAATCCATTTCTGTACCTGGCTTGCAGAAAAATTCTAATTCCATTTGTTCAAATTCTCTAGTACGGAATATAAAATTACCTGGTGTAATTTCATTTCTAAATGACTTACCAATTTGACCAACACCAAATGGAAGCTTTCTTCTGGTAGTTCTTTGGATATTTTTAAAGTTAACAAAGATACCTTGGGCTGTTTCGGGTCTTAAATAAACAGTTGATTTTTTATCTTCAACAACACCCATATTAGTTTTAAACATTAAATTAAATTGTCTAATATCAGTAAATTCCTTACTTCCACATTCAGGGCAGCAAATATTATGCTCGCGAATAAATGTCATTAGTTCTTCGTTTGACATTCCATCTCCTGTAATTTCACCTTTTGAATAATCCTCAATTAGCTTGTCTGCTCTAAAACGAGAATGACAACTCTTACAATCAATAAGAGGGTCCGAAAATCCGCCAATGTGTCCGGATGCAACCCAAACCTCAGGGTTCATTAAAATAGCACTATCAAGACCTACATTATATCTTGATTCAGTTACCATCTTCTTCCACCATGAATCCTTGATATTCTTCTTAAGTAAAACACCAAGAGGTCCAAAGTCCCAAGCATTTGCTAAGCCACCGTAGATTTCACTACCTTGAAATACAAAACCTTGATCCTTTAAAAAACTTACTAATTGTTCCAAATTTATCTTGCTCATAAATAGCCCTCCATTCGATAATTATACATTGTATTATTATATCACATTTTTCAAAATTTTCAATTATTTACGTGTTTATTTTTTTATCTTTTCCAAAAAAAACATATTTTTTTAACAATATCATATAATTTATTGGTGAGGCTTTGAAACACATTAAAGATTTTATCAAAAATAACTTTATGATGGTATTAATTTCAATCATAATTTACCAAAGCTTTTTAACAATTTTCTTTTTTAGTCAAATTAATTTAAGAATACTTGGCGCACTTATTGTAATTTTAGCATTAAAAATTATATTTTCTCAATATAAAGATAAAATTAAAGAATTTATACAAAAGCATAAGAGCGATAAAAAATGATATTGGGCAACCGGTTCTTACTCACAAGTGGGTAAAACTACAAAATACCTTATAAGATATGACACTACAAAATAGTGTCATTTTTCTTAACTTTTATATTTCTTCACTTTGGGTAATGTAGTATAATAGCAAGTAGAAATGAGAGTGATATTATGTCTAAAAAAACATATAAAGAAATTAATATAAATGATAAATTATTTGGCCCTAATTTTATACTTTATAAGTGGGATGAAACAGAATCTACGAATGAACTTTTTTTAAAATCAAAAAAGAAAATTACAACTTGTCCTAAATGTGGTAATACTACTGAACAACTTCATAATACTTATAATCGTAGAATTCAGGTAATGCCAATTAATATGAAAGAAACATATGTAAATGTTAAATGTTACAAATATAACTGTACAAATAAAGATTGTGAACAAAAGGTTATTATGGATGATTTAGTATTTGCATCTCCTTCACAAGTTAAATCTGATGATCTTATTTGTACTATACTTGGAATATCTGCATTTTTAAGTAATGAGGGAGCAAGTAAAGTTCTCAAATTATTAGGAATCAAATGTAGTAATGATACAATTAAGAGACTATATGATCATTTAATTATTGAGGATAATCCAGATATAACTGAAATTGGTGTTGATGATGTTGCAATAAGAAAAGGTCAAACATATGCAACAGCTATTTATGATATGAAAGATCATCATTTAATAGCATTATTAGATGGAAGAGATGGCAAAACATTTAAAGAATGGTTAAAGAATCATCCTAAAATAACTAAAGTTACACGTGATAGAGCATCAGCATACGCAACCGCAATTAATGAAGTATTACCAAATTGTGTACAAATAGCGGATAGATTTCATATGTTTCAAAATTTATTAGATTATCTTAAGGAAATATTTAAAACTGAACTTCCTGAAGATATTGTTATTCAAGATGGAAAGATTTTAGATAATCCAGAAGTAGAATTAGGCCCTGATTATAAAACTCAAAGAATAATTAAAAATATTAATTATGATAATACTCCTCCTGTTGATGAAAATGGTACAATAATAGAATTTGATACCTCAATAACTGACAAAAAAGATAAAATCCATCAAAAATATGCTGAAAACAGAAAAAAAACAACAATTAATCCTAGAAATGCAAGCATACGCTTCAACAATTGAAAAAAACTGTCATCAAGTAGCATTAACAGCAGCAAAATTTGGTCAAAATTCAACTACAACAAGGAAATACTTGAATATGTCAGCTGATGATATCAAAGCTTTAGATAATCCAACTGTATATAAAAAACGTTTTAAACCTATTGGAGTTATAAATCATATAAATATGATTTATAAAATGATAAAAGATGGTTATAGTGTTGATACAATTTATTGGTATATAAAAAATAAAGGCTTTAATGGAACTAAAAGTCAATTAGAACATGCAATTCATCATATCGCAAAGAATAATTTTGGTATAGTTTTAGGACGATTAAAAGATAATTACATATATAAAACTGGGTCAATTGTAATATCTAGAAATAATTTATTAAAAGAAATAACATCAAAGAATATTAAACACGAACCTAATAAAATCATCCAGGATAATTTAAACTTAATTGAAGAAAAATACCCGATAGTAAAAATTGTAAAAGAAATATTTGATGATTTTTATACATCTATTATGGGTGATAATCCAAATAAGCTAGATGATTTTATATCTAGGTATGAAACAAAAAAGGACAAAACGGATGAAAGCAAAAATTACATATCACCCATTCCATCCTTTATTAATGGATTAAAAAAAGATATCACACCTGCTAAGAACGCGATATCTTTTCCCGAGAGCTCAGGATTTGTTGAAGGAAACAACAACAAATTTAAGCTTATCAAACGTATTGTATACGGAAGAGCTAATTTAGTCAACCTTTTTAACAAATGTTATTTATGTTTTTCATTCAAAAGAGTAAATTTTACATTAAAAGGTGCTTACACATTAGCAAAAAAATATGACACTATTTTGTAGTGTCATATCTTATAAGGTATTATGTAGTTTTACCCACTTGTGAGTAAGAACCGGGCAACCAATATCATCTTTTATTTATATTTGTTAAATTATTTACTAAAATTATATGGATTGCAAACTCTTGTACCATCCTCAAGAATTATGGCAATAAGAGAAACAGCATACTTTCCGTTCCATGCATTTAATGTTACTTCATATTTTACATTACCTGTATAATCTAAAATCCATTCGTATTGCTTACCACTACTTGAATATAATCTAATACTATTTTCACCATCATCAAGATACATATTAGAATAATTTTTTTGTTGATCATATCTTGCTACTGCACTAATAACATATACATTTTTAGTTCCATTTACATCTTTATTACTACATAATTCACTTACATCTTTTACAGTTGAAGAGATAAAAGTAGCATTTGAATATACATTATTTCCACCATTATTAACTAATAATTCGGCGTCAGTAATATGATATTGTGAATGATATTCTTTACCTCTTGAAGATACAAAATCAGTAAATTTACCTTTGATTATTACTTCATTACCCAATGATAAAATTGAAGTAACAGCTGTGGTTGATCTTATTGCAATCATACCTGTTTCATCAATCAAATAGAATGCACCATCTTGATTAACAACTCCGGCACCTACAATACCTTTAACAATAACCTCAGTATTTAATTCTTTAGAATATACTTCTGAAATTGTAAGAGCATCATATTTAACAGGCTCTTTATATTCGATTTCAAGTTCCTTCTTTACATCATTACCATTATAAGAAACAGTAATTGTAATTTTAGTTTTACCATATTTATTTGCATGCATAACAAGCTTATCAGCTTCATTTTTAAAGCTAATAATATTTTCATCAGCTGATGTATAAGAGATAGTTGCATTTTCAAATCCTAAAAGTGTAGATGAAACACTTGTCAAAAGTTCAGTTTTAGGATCGCCCTCATAAGTATTTTCAAATTGAGGAAGAGCATGATATTCCATTACAAAATCACTAGTTTTAGATAAATCAAATTGATAGTTTTCATCCTTAACAGCTACGGGAATAAAACGCCAGTTACAACCAGATGCAACTGATTTAGCATTTATAGCTGAAAGATATACAGTACAAATCTTGCCATCAAATGGCTCTAGATAAGATAAATCAGATCCATTTGCCTGTGTATAAACATAAGAACCCGTTTTTTCATCTAAATCATCAATATAGTAATTAATAAATCCATCTCCTTGAGCTTTCTTTATTAATGCATTTACCTTATAAATTGTTGTTGAAATATCTTCAGATACAGGTGTATTAATAATATTCTTAACCGTAGATGAGCTTACCCAAGAGTAATTAACCTCATTTACTTTTTTATCATTTTCACCAAGAACGCAATCAACTAACTGATTACATCCCTTATAGCCATATTTACTAGCAGCACTTTTTTCGTTATCAAGAATATAATGAGTTTTCTTTCCATAAAGAGTAACATTATTACCTACATTAACTTCACTTGTAATTGAACCATTAGCATCATATACATAAATTGAATTGGTATTGTCAACTAAATAAATTCCATTGGGTCTCATTCCAGAAGCATATGTAATTTTAGCAACTGTACCTGATACCTTTACTAAAGAATCATCAGCCTTTAATCTTGCATCTTTAACTGATACCTCTTCATATTTTGAAGGATCAAATTCATTTTTTCCTTTTTCAAAGCTTATAATCCAGCCACTTTTAATTTCAGGAGTTTCTTTAAATGTAACTAATGTTGCATACATAAGTACAACATCTCCTGCTTTTGGCTTATCATCAAGCTCGCTATAGCGCTTAACACCATCAGCTCCATATGAGCCATAAACCTCAAGTGTACCTGTTTCATCTTCAAGTACCATTTGACCATATTGGGCATTAGAAATTTCTTTAATAGTACCTTTTACATAATATCTTGTTTTGTCATCATTTAGGGCACATTTTTCTTTTGCTTCAGCAATATTAAAAGGATTATCCTTTTCACCCTTTGCAGCCACTGAAGATGTTACACCTCCAGATGTAGTTTGGTCAGCCTTAATTCCACAGCTTGAAAGTACAAGTGTAGACGCAATAAAGCCTGCGGCTAAAAAGCCAAAAATTTTTTTGTTTTTCATACGTCCTCCGTTTTTTGTCTCAATCACTACCACAATATTTTAACATTTATAAAACAATATTGCAATTAAAAAAAGACATATTATGACAAAAAAGGACATATCGTAATAAAAAGCTTCTTATCTCATTTATACTCCTTAAATTGAAAAAGAAAACGACTTATTTTATCAGTGAGCTTTATATATTTTGTTGCACATGTATAATTAAGTTCGATATCGCACATTAAAAGATAAGAAAATAAAACCATTAGTTTGAAATATTTTTTTGAATATTTATCCTGTAAATATTTATCAATAATGTCATAATGATTAATTTCTAAACTATCAAAATCAAGATAAGCTCGATAAATATCATTTTCAATTACACCTTCTTTTAAATGTTTATAAGAAATAAAATTATTATTAAAATAATGAACCTGACTTGGAAAGCCATGATTAACGCCAACTTCAATATCATCAGTTATCATTTTAAGACGTTTTATCATTTTATATATTTCAAGCTTAACATCAAGCATAATATGATATTTAGACAAATAAATCCAGCTCAAATCGTTTTTTACTGGATTTAATTCAATATTCCTTATTTTCATTTCAAGCATATTAAATCTATCATTCGAAATAAGAGCTATTTTTTTATAATTAATCTCCGCCATTTTGGGCTGAGGAACCTTTAATGCTGTTTTTTTATGAAGTAAAAAAATAGTTTTCAAAATTCCTTCATAAGCTTCATAAATGCTTTGATGATTTTCGTAATAATTATATAAAAAATAAGTATGATTTCCATGTTTAGCAATTTTAAGAGGTTTTAAAAACGGTAATTTATCATTTTTTACTTTAAGATAATTAGTATATTCAATTTTACTAATATCCTTTATAACATAATAATTTTCTTTATCATGCGCAATAATCGTTTGTAATGTTAAGTTATCAGAAATCTCTAAATGAAGATTAAATAGCTTATTAAAATCAGTCATAGCTTCTTAGTGTCAAAACATTTGTTTCCTTATTAAAGCACTTTTCAAATTCTTCTTCTTGTAAATTGAATTTACTCATTACCTCATCCTTATCATTAACATAAACTTTAGTTATTTTTAAATAATTTGATGAAAAAGAATCAAACAAACTTAAAAAAGAATCCTCATCATTATGAACAACTTCAATAATTTCTTTATTATCTTCTCTTTTTTGAATTATATTACCAAGCATTTCTTGGTATTCTTCCTGAATAAGCTCAGATTCATTTTCTTTTTTATCATTATCAATACTTTCTTCTAATTGATATTCCTTATTGTATTCTAATTTTTCAGCATTTGAATTATTTACGGGAATTTCCATAGGCTCTTCATTTTCTAAAAATTTATTTTCATCAAATTGATTATCTAAAACTTCCTTCATATCATAATCAATATCAATATTATATTTAATATTAACACCCTTATTTTCAACTGCACAAAGCTCTAAATCAATTAAATTAACATCTAAAACATTCATTTCATCTTTTAAAACAACTTCACACGGTTGTTTTAACGTTTTAAAATTTTCAGTCATGTTGTGATCTAGATACGTTAAATCAATCATAATAAAAAGCTTTAACACCTCATTTTTTACTTCATATTTATCAATTCTTTTTAAGTAGCTTTTTACTGCAAGGATATTTAAAACATCAATAAAACGTTCCTCGAAAATGTTTATTTTCATTATCTCACCTAAAAAATAATATGCAATATAATTTATTTTAATGCAAAGTAGATAAGTAATCGTTTCTTTATAAATCATAACTAAATCATATTTTAAACAATAAAAAAACATCTTTAAATAATCATTAAATCATTCAAATTATTTAAAGACGCAATTTTAAATAAACAGTTTATTATTCTAATGTAAGATACACATTTACATCTTTTCAATCTCATCAGATGAAAGGCCCGTAGCTTCTTTGATCTCTAAGGTAGTTTTACCTAGTGATTTTAATAATTTGGCATATGATACAATTTTTTCTTGTTGATTCATTATTTGTTCGTCTTTTTGGGATAGTTGCTCCTGTTGATTTATTATTTGCTCATCCTTTTGAGATAGTAACTCTTTTTGAGCTTGAAGTTCTTTCTCATTTTGAGCTTTAACCCATCTTTCGTTTATTTGTTTCCAC
>OIZF01000086.1_pt1 | contig 60585 bp, 45 predicted proteins | sample 1588471 | NCBI WGS metagenome assembly OIZF01 (sample SAMN03283279) | human gut metagenome | biome: human-associated habitat; material: feces | host: Homo sapiens | place: Peru | collected 2012
AAGCGACACCCTGGGTATTATCGTATTATCATTGGTACGCCCTGAAAGGGCAAAAGCATTAATCCTTAAATACATATTCCTTGTTGTATTCTACTCCATACGATTCTAAAAACTTTTGGTACTCATCTTGAAACGACATTTTTTTGTGATGTATGCCTTGATTCTTTACATATTCCAATGTTTTTCCAACGACGGACTGGCTGACGGAGAAAACACCATATCCATTCTGCCATGCGAATGTGCTATAATATGGTTCTATTGTTTTCATCCATCTACTACTATTACGTTTTACCTCCTCCACTACATGTGATATAGTGATGTCCTTTGACAATAGGAATAAAATATGTATATGATCGCATATTCCACCTACCTGTATTACTTTGCAGCCTGTGGCATTAATCAGTTGTCCTATGTAGGAATGAATGCGGTCGAGATCGCTTTCACGGATAGGAGAGCTCGTGGTTTTGATGTGAAATATCAAATGTATGTAGATTTTGCTCAATGACTGTGCCATATTTATTACGCTTTTGCCCTTTCAGGGCGTTAATGAGTATGTTGTTTGATATTCATACCCAGGGTGTCGCTTCGCTTGCCCTGGGCTATGCGCTTGTTGGGCTTTCAGCCCACTCCTGCCTAAATCAGAAACTCTAGTTATGATGATAAATGTTTGAAATATGAATATAGTTGCAAATATAATTATCCTTGTTTTTTAATAAGCCAGTTTCTGAAGAATGGATCCTCTATTTCGTATTCGTTTGTCTTTATTATATATCCCATTTGCATAAGGCGTTTCACACTGCTGTAGATGGTGCTTGTTGGCAACGAGCGTGTGGACGACGGTTGCTTTTTGTGGGCGAGGTTAAGCAAGATGTATTTGTCGGTTTTGTTGAAATTCATCCATAGGCGTTCGAAGTCAAGGTCGTGTATTATTGTTAGTTGCTCAACAGCCTCCTTCACGATGTCTTCTTTAACATCCGAGTAGGTTAGAATCTCCCACACCTGAGATGCGAGTTGCTGTGTGAAATATGGATGGCATAGTGTGGTATTGAGTATGTCCTTGGCAATATCCTTAGCCTGCGTGTCGTCTTTGAGCGGTAGGCGTTGGGTGATGTATTGCATAAAGTCGTCGTATGGAATCTTGTCCAGGTGCATCAACATACCGAAATGATAGAATGGCGACTTTTTTCGTTCGAAGATTTGGGTCATCATCGACTCTTGGCTGCCAAGAAATATGTAGTTGATGTTCTGTTGTTCTTGCATTATCGCACGTAGCCGTTTGTCAAGTCCCTTCTCAATGCCCATAATCTCTTGAAACTCGTCGAACACAGTGATGATGCGTTTGGTAGGCGAGCTTACCTTCTCTAATAGTGCAAATGCGTCCTCTAATATTGCAGTAGTGTCGAGGCTCGGCTGGAACGAAACGTCCACGGCGTCGCTGAATGGGTTTGTGGAAATGGTTGGTATAACACGGAAGTGCGTCATAAGATGCTTAACCTTCTCGAATGGGCGCAACTTGAATATCTCCTTGAGTAGCAACGAGGCGAGATTTTCAACGCTCACAGCCATTTGCAGGTTGATGAAGATGCTTGGACGGTTGATTTCCTTAATGGCTTTCTTTACGAGCGAAGTCTTGCCAAAGCGTCGCGGACTTATCAGTACAATATGGTTTGCACTGTTCATGGAATGTTTGATGTAGGCTAATTCGTTGATGCGGTCGGTGAAGTAAGGCTCGTCAACAACCGAACCGAATTTGAATGGATTGTTCATATTGCGAAAATTTTCGTTACGAAATTTTTCGCAAAGATAGCGTTTATTATTTGAATAGGCAAGTTTTATTATGTGGTGAATATCTAAATGTCTGTGATATACAATTAATTTTCGCTAAAACGCTTGCAGTGTCACATAAAAGTTGTATCTTTACCCCGTGAAAACTAACCACTGAAAATCCGTTGACCTATGGAACTAAAACAAGCTACAGCCGGAACAATGGAATCTGGCGACATTATGATTCAAATTGCCCCTGCAGACCATGAGGGGCTTGACATCCAACTACAAAGTTCGGTGGCCTTCCAATTTGGCGACCAAATACGTGAGGTGATACGTGAAACCCTTACAGGGCTTGGCATCACCAAGGCTGACGTGCATGCTACAGACAAGGGTGCCCTTGATTGCACCATACGCGCACGTACTACTGCAGCTGCAGTGAGAGCTACTGGTAAGGACGTTTGGAAGGAATAATATATATAACCCTTCTTGTCTTCTGCTTGCCTTGTCGGTATTGGGCTTCTTTGACAGCTTGGCCGATGTTAGGCTTCTTAAACATGCTTTGACGACGTAAAGCTTGTATTTTTAACTAAAAATTCCACAACAGATGAAACGATTAAGAAGAACAATGATGTTCGTGCCAGGCAACAATCCTGGCATGATGCAGGACGCTTATATATATAGCCCCGACTCTATCATGCTCGACCTTGAGGATTCGGTTACCATGGCAGAGAAGGACACAGCACGCCTGCTTGTATACAATGCGCTGAAGTCGATTGACTACGGCAATACAGAAATGGTGGTTCGCATCAATCCGCTATCTACTCCATACGGCAAAAAGGACATCGAGGCTGTTGTCAAGGCTGGCGTACATGTTATACGTATGCCTAAGACCGAGACAGCCGAAGAGGTGGTTGAGGTAGAAGACGAAATTGAGAAGGTGGAACGTGAGCTTGGATGCCTTGGACGTACACAGATTATGGCAGCTATAGAGAGTACGCTTGGCGTTGTAAATGCTTATGCCATTGCCACAGCCTCGAAGCGTATGATGGGTATTGCCCTTGGCGCTGAGGATTATTGTGCCAATCTGAAGACACAACGTTCGCCTGAAGGTATGGAGTTGCTTATGGCTCGCCAGACTATCGTTGTTGCCGCACGTGCTGCAGGCATAGATGCACTCGATACTGTATACAGCAACCTTAACGATATGGATACATTCCGCAAGGAGGTAGAGCTTATACATCAGTTGGGCTTTGACGGCAAGTCGATTATCAATCCAAGACAGATTGAGATTATAAACGAGGTGTTTACACCTACGCAGAAGGCTATCGACAAGGCGCTTGCTGTTATTGCCGCCATTAAAGAAGCCGAGCGTAAGGGCTCGGGTGTAATTGCAGTAAACGGTAAAATGGTAGACCGCCCAGTGGTTATACGTGCACAGCGTGTTATTGATCTTGCTTTGGCATCGGGCGTAATTAAAGAGGAGGACTTGGTATGAGCACACTGAAAGAAAGACTTGCCATTGCCTCGCAGGTGGCTGAGGCTATGGGAAAAAAGGTTTATAATAATGTAGAGCACGACCTTAAGGAGGTTACTCCACGTATGGAACTTCAGCAGAAGAGTCCGAAGCTTGTAACACTTGAGGAGGCTATTCGCCGTTCTGGCTTGCGCGACGGTATGACTATATCTTTCCATCACCATTTCCGTGGTGGCGATAAGGTGGTAAATATGGTTGTAGACAAGTTGGCTGCAATGGGCTTTAAGGATTTGCATCTTGCAGCTTCAAGTTTGCAGGATGTGCATGCTCCGCTTATCCAGCATATAAAGAATGGTGTTATCACGCAGGTGTCAACATCTGGACTGCGTGGCGAACTGGCTAACGAGATTTCTCATGGGTTGATGGAGAAGCCTGTAATATTCCGTTCGCATGGCAACCGCGGTGCTGCTATTGCATCAGGCGAGTTGCATATTGATGTAGCTTTCCTTGGCGCGTCGTCTTGCGATACATTGGGCAATGCTTGTGGCTATTCGCGTTCGGAGAATGCCAAGAGTATATGTGGCTCGTTGGGATATGCTCTGCCTGACGCACGTTATGCAGATAAGGTGGTGATATTGACTGACGACCTCGTGCCTTATCCTAACACACCTAACGCTATATCGGAGCATGATGTCGACTTCGTAGTTGAGGTTGACTCTGTAGGCGACTCTTCTAAGATAGCCTCGGGTGCTATACGCGATACAAAGAACCCTCGCGATATATTGCTTGCCAAGCAAGCTGCCAAGGTTATTCTTGCCAGTGGCTACTTCCGTCAAGGTTTCTCTATCCAGACAGGTACGGGTGGTGCGTCGTTAGCTGCTGTTAAGTATATCCGTCAGAGTATGATAGACCAGGGTATAACTGCTTCGTTTGCACTTGGTGGCATTACTGCCCACATGGTTAAGATGCATGAGGAGGGTCTTATCGACCGATTGATTGATGTGCAATCGTTTGATAAGGTGGCAGCCGAGTCGTTAAAGAACGACCCTACACATAAGGAGGTTGCCGCATACGAGTATGCAAGTGCTATGGAGCAGGGCTCTGCTACGCATTATCTCGACATTGTTATATTGTCGGCTCTTGAGGTTGACGTCAACTTCAACGTTAATGTTCTTGTTGGTAGCGACGGTATCATCCGTGGTGCTGTTGGTGGTCATCCCGATACAGCCGAAGACTCAGCTCTCAGCATTATTGTATGTCCGTTGCTTCGTGGCAGAATTCCTTGCATTGTGAATGAGGTAACAACACTTATCACTCCGGGCAAGTCGGTAGACGTTGTTGTAACAGAGTATGGCATTGCCGTTAATCCGTCTCGTCCAGAGATAGCCGAGCGTCTGCGTGCAGCTGGCTTGAAGCTTGTAAGTCTTGAGGATCTGCGCGACCGTGCCTTATCTATAATTGGCACTCCAGCTCCATTGCCGTTCGGCGACAAGGTAGTTGGTGTTGTGCTTGGCAGAGATGGCTCGGTGCTGGATGTTATAAAGAACATTAGGAATTAGGAATTTTGAGTTTTGAATTAGGAATTGTCGGCTGCGCCGATTAGGAATTAAGAATTCACAACTCAACAACTCAAAATGCGCGAAGCGCACAATTCAAAACTCAAAACTCAAAATTGCCAAAGGCAACAATTCAAAACTCAAAACTCACAACTCAAAATTCATTCAATGGTTACGCTTAACGAACTTCTGGCGAGTCGCGACTCACGCCATGCTATGCAACAAAAGTTGCTGGCTGAACATTCGGGAAAGACACTGGTGTGCCTTACTGTCGTTATGCCAGGAAGCGTGAAGCGTAACCAGCAGTCGCTTATCGTGGCTCATGCTGCGGTGGAGCAGATGATTGAGAGTTACGAATTAGGAGTTAGGAATGACGAATTGGGAGTTAGGAATGACGGATTGGGAGTTAGGTTTGGTGGGTGCTTGATAGAGCGCGACCTCGAAACCGGCTACGAAGCCTATCTCATTACCGACTTACCGTTGCTCGAAGCCAAGCGCATTGCTGTACAGATAGAAGATACTCACCCCTTAGGTAGACTCTTCGACATCGACATCATAGACAAGGATGGTGTGCCGGTATCAAGAGATAGGGTAGGGAGCCACCCACGTCGTTGCCTTGTGTGCAACCGCGAAGCAAGATATTGCATGAGGATGAGGTGGCACACGCAAGAGGAAATATGGGAGAGGATAAATGCAATGGTTGATGAATACCAAGCAAATATCTGACAATACATTCCAAATGGTATAGCGTGTATGCGATAGTTGACAATATGCCCCGAAGGTTATAGCGTGTATGCGATAGTTGTCAATACGTCACGAAGGTTATAGCGTGTAAGCGATAGTTGTCAATACGCCCCGAAGGGGCATCAGCGCCTAGCCCAGGGCAACGCCCTGGGTATATGAGTAAAAATCAATAATACGCCCTGAAAGGGCAAAAGCGTAAAAATATGCCACAGTCATTATGTAAGACATACATACATCTAATCTTCCACGTCAAAACAACGAGTCCTAAGATTCAAGATGATGATATAGATCGTATCCACTCATATATAGGACAGCTCGTTAATAATACTGGATGTATAGATATACAAGTCGGTGGTGTGGCAGACCATGTACATATATTGTTTATTCTTTCAAAAGATGTGGCACTATCGTATGTGGTAGAAGAAATAAAACGCAATAGCAGCCGATGGATAAAGTCGATATCGCCAAAATATCATATGTTTGCATGGCAAGGTGGATATGGGGCTTTTTCGGTGAGTCAATCGGTTGTTAGTAAAACCCTAGAATATATCAAAGGACAGCGTGAGCATCACAAAAGAGTTTCGTTTGCCGATGAGTATAAGGCGTTTCTTATTTCATATAATATAGAATATGATGAACGATATGTGTTTAAAGATTGAAACGCTTTTGCCCTTTCAGGGCGTAGGGGAAAAAACAAACGTTCTACCCAGGGCGTTGCCCTGGGCTAGGCGCAAATTGGGCTTTCAGCCCGCATTATTTCATAATATGCACAAAATGCCTTGAATGGGCGAAAACATGTTCATAATATGCACAAAACGCCTTGAATGGGCGAAAACATGTTCATGATATGCACAAAATGCCTTGAATGGGCGAAAACATGTTCATGATATGCACAAAATGCCTTGAATGGACGAAAACATGTTCATGATATGCACAAAACGCCCTGAATGGACGAAAACATTTTAGATGATATGTTCCGTTATGGCAAAAGCATTGAATAAAAAGTAATTAAAACCTTGAATATACTCGAACTTCACCCAACAATACCCCGCCAACGACGTCAGATAGAGATGTTTCTACAGACTAATGGGTTGCGGTATGACGACGTAGACTACTATGCCGCCATAGTTGATGAATCGTCTGATGAGATGATTGCGGGTGGCGGATTGAAGGGTAGTGTGATAAAATGTGTTGCTGTGGCTGACGGACATAAGGGGGAAGCTGTGGCTAATGTCATTGTTTCTCATCTGATAGCCAAAGCTAATGCTGAAGGTTGCCAGTGTGTGAAACTGTACACCAAACCTGATAACCGCCAACTCTTCGAGAGCTTGTCGTTCAGGCTTATTGCCGAATCTCCAAATGCTATATTGATGGAGACAGGTGTAGGAGGAATAGAAAAGTATAGTGAAGAGTTAAGAGTGAAGAGTGAAGAGTTAGGAGTTAGGAGTGAAGAGTTAGTAGTGAAGAGTGAAGAGTTAAAGAATGACGAATCAGTTGTTTCGAATGCTCGGAAACCGATAGGTGTAATAGTAATGAACGCAAACCCTTTCACTTTGGGACATCGCTTTCTTGTTGAGCAGTCGTCAGAGTTGGTTGAAAGATTGTATGTTGTAGTCGTCAGGGAAGACTGCTCCATGTTCTCGTACAACGAACGCAAGGCGATGGTGAGCCAAGGCGTTAGGGATATAGGGAATGTTGTTGTTGTTGACGGAAGCGACTACGCTGTTAGCGCGGCAACATTCCCGACTTATTTCCTGAAACAACTCTCTGATGCTACTGATACGCAGATTATTCTCGACCTCGACCTATATCGTCGCCGTATTGCTCCAGCTCTTGGCGCTACAATAAGGTTCTTCGGCAGCGAACCTACCGATCCTCTTACCCGACGATATAACGAGCTTATGCATCAGCAACTTGGAGAGGAACATGTGCACGAGATACAACGAAAGCAACAGGAAGGAAGTGCAATCAGTGCATCGCGTGTGCGCAAGGCTATGATGAAAGGTTGTATATGGGACGCTATACAGCTTGTGCCACCTACCACTATACCTTATATAATAGGACATCTTGCATCGATGGCATTGCAAGCCGAGCTCGACACTACTCCCAAGCCGGGATTGGTAGACCGCAATGATAATGGTGCTCATCGCGATATGGATCATGCATTGATGCAATGCAGCATACAGGCTCTGCATCCATATTTTGTGCGTCTTGCCCAACTTGGCTTTACCGACAAACAGCCATGTCATGACGAGATAGTGAATATTGGCATTGAGGCAGAACGAGAAATGTTTAAGGCTACAGGTGGAGTGAACACCCACAAAGGTGCACTATTCTCTATTGGTCTTGCTGCAGTTGCCTTAGCAGGTGAGGCATTCTGCCGTATCACACAAGCTGAGAGATGTGGCACTATGGCATACAATGACGTAAACAGCAAACAAATTCAATCCTTAAGCAACTCAATAGCTTCGCTTGCCCGTCTATTTCCCGATACAAACGGAACTCATGGTAGCAAGGCTAAGGCAAACAACATACTGAAAGGCGCACTTGACAATGCCCGCGAAGGTTATACGCAACTGTTCAAGGCATGGCTGCCTTTCTACATTGACCGCATTGCAGAGGACGACAACTATGCTCTGCACAAGACATTGCTGCGAATAATGTGCGACCTTGACGATACTAACATCGTATACCGTACATCAATGGAAACAATGCAAGAGGTAAAGACAGAAGCCAGGCAAATGCTTGACGCATCTCGAAATATAGTAAATTTTGAGGCGGCATTACAGGCTATGAACACCGACTATATACATCGTAACATATCTCCTGGAGGTAGTGCTGATATGTTGTCGCTCGTTGTCTTTTTGTCTTGTATTGTGCGCAAACAGTAAAATAATTTCATAAAATATACTAAATACATCAATAAAAGACACAAATTTACAAGATTTTGAAACAATCTATATTACTAACAAATAAAAATTAGTACCTTTATTCTTCGAAAACTAAAAACATTGACATTATGGTTGAACTCATTAATCATGGAGTCTATCTCCTAAACGGTACAGAAATCCGCGACGAGTATCAGGGCATGAACCCAGATGAGGCTCGCGAGAACACTATCACATACGGCATTCTGCGCTCGCATGATGTTGACGGAGCAAAGGGTAAGAAGATGCGCATCCGCTTTGACGCGATGATGTCGCACGATATCACCTACGTAGGTATCATTCAGACTGCACGCGCAAGTGGCTTGACAGAGTTCCCGTTGCCTTATGCTATGACCAACTGCCACAACTCTCTATGTGCTGTAGGTGGAACTATCAACGAAGACGACCACGTATTTGGCCTGTCTGCTGCCAAGAAGTATGGTGGTATATACGTTCCTGCCAACCAAGCAGTAATCCACCAGTATGCTCGTGAGATGATGGTTAAATGCGGTAACATGATTCTCGGTTCCGACTCACATACACGCTATGGCTCACTTGGTAATATGGGTGTGGGCGAAGGTGGCGGCGAGCTTGTTAAGCAGCTGCTTAAAAACACATGGGATATCAATGCTCCTGAAGTTGTGCTTGTATGGCTCGAGGGCAAGCCTAAGAAGGGTATTGGTCCGCACGACGTTGCCATTTCGCTTGTTAAGGCTACATTCGAGAGTGGTGTTGTGAAGAATAAGGTACTCGAGTTTGCTGGACCTGGTGTTAAGAATCTGCCTATCGACTTCCGTAACGGTATTGATATCATGACAACAGAGACCACTTGCTTGAGCTCAATATGGGTAACCGATGAGGAGGTAAAGCACCATTACGAGATACACGAGCGTCCACAGGACTATCGCGAATTAAAACCAGGCGATGTGGCTTATTACGATATGATGATTCGTATTGACCTCTCTTCACAGGAGGCTATGATAGCATTGCCGTTCCATCCGTCTAACGCTGTTACCATTCATGAACTTCAGGCCGATCCAGTAGGTATCCTCACACGCATAGAGGAAGATGCAAAGAAACGTTTTGGCGATAAGGTTGACGTTCATCTTCTTGACAAGATTGTTGATGGTAAGGTTCGGGCCGACCAAGGCATTATTGCAGGATGCTCGGGTGGTACATACGACAACCTTGCAGAGGCAGCTTCTATTATAAAAGGTAAGAGCATCGGCAACGACTACTTCACGGCTTCGGCTTATCCACAGTCAACTCCTGTATCTATGGCCGTAACTCGTGAGGGCATAACAGCCGACCTTATGGAGGCAGGTATTACAATGAAGCCAGCTTTCTGTGGTCCTTGCTTTGGTGCAGGCGATGTTCCTTCAAACAATGGTCTAAGTATACGTCATACAACACGTAACTTCCCTAACCGCGAAGGTTCTAAGCCTGGTCAGGGTCAGTTGTCATTGGTAGCGCTTATGGATGCACGCTCTATTGCTGCCACTGCAGCTAATGGTGGTATCATAACAGCAGCTACAGACGTTGAGTACGAGAATACACACAAGCCATATCAGTATGACGACAAGATATACAAGTGTCGTGTATACAATGGATTTGGCAAGGCTAAGCCAGAGACAGAGCTTCGATATGGTCCTAACATCAAGGACTGGCCTAAGATGTATCCAATGGCAGAGAACATGCTTGTAGAGCTTGCTGCCGTTATCCACGATCCTGTTACAACTACAGATGAGCTTATACCTTCAGGCGAAACAAGTTCATATCGTTCTAACCCATTGAAGCTTTCTGAGTTTGCTCTATCTCGCCGCGTACCTGAATATGTTGGTTTGAGCAAGGAAATACAGAAGCAGGACCTCGCTCGTCGCGAAGGCAATATAAGCGACAATATTGCTGAGGCTCTTAAGGCTGTTGGTGCTACTGCAGAGAATACATCATTCGGCTCATGCGTATTTGCTAACCGTCCTGGCGATGGTTCTGCACGTGAACAGGCTGCAAGTTGCCAAAAGGTTCTTGGTGGCGATGCTAATATCTGCTACGAGTATGCTACAAAGCGTTATCGTTCTAACTGTATCAACTGGGGTATTGTTCCATTCACTATTGGCAAGGATGTAGAGTTCAACTTCGAACCTGGTGATAAGGTGTTTATCCCTGGCATACGCGAGGCTATCATTTCTCGTAAGGAAGAGATTGATGCAAAGGTAATTACCAAGAATGGTGTACAGCCTATCCACCTCTTCTTCCAGAACCTCACAGATAATGAGCGTCAGATATTGGCAGACGGATGCTTGATGAACTATTATGCTTCATCGAAACGCTGAAGCAATTTTGAATTTTGAGTTTTGAATTGTCGGCTATGCCGATTGTGAATTATCCAATTTGGAATTGGCAGGACAATTCAAAACTCAAAACTCAATAACTCAAAATTGCCAACGGCAATAATTCAAAACTTAAAATTCAAAACTCAAAAATCAATTACCTATGGCACAGAAAATTCAGATGACAACTCCTCTCGTAGAGATGGATGGTGACGAGATGACCCGTATATTGTGGAAGATGATTAAGGATGAACTTATTCTTCCTTTCGTTGACCTTAAGACAGAATATTACGACCTTGGTCTTGTTAAGCGCGATGAGACAGCCGACCAGATAACAAAGGATGCTGCTGAGGCAACCAAGCGTCTTGGTGTTGCCGTTAAGTGTGCTACAATCACACCTAACCACCAGCGTATGGACGAGTATAAGCTTCATCAGATGTGGAAGAGTCCTAATGGAACAATACGTTCTATTCTCGACGGTACCGTATTCCGCACACCTATTACTGTTCCGAGCATCCATCCGGCTGTACGCAATTGGGAGAAACCTATCACTATTGCACGTCATGCCTATGGTGATGTATACAAGAGCGTAGAGATTCGCGCAGATGAGCCAGGTGTTGCTAAACTTATATTTGATGGCGAAAGTGGCAAGCACGAAGAGGTGGTTGTTCATACATTCAAGGGTGCTGGTGTGCTTCAGGCTATGCATAATACCGACAAGTCTATTCGCTCGTTTGCTCATTCATGCTTCAAGTTTGCGTTGGATACCAACCAGAGCGTATGGTTCTCTACAAAGGATACAATCTCTAAGAAGTACGACGCACAGTTCAAGATTATCTTCTACGAGGTATTCGAAGAGTATAAGGAAGAGTTTGAGAAACGCGGATTGGAGTTCTTCTATACCCTTATCGATGATGCAGTAGCACGTGTTATCCGTTCGAAGGGTGGCTTTATATGGGCTTGCAAGAACTATGACGGCGACGTTATGTCTGATATGGTCAGCACAGCATTTGGCTCATTGGCAATGATGACATCTGTGCTTGTGTCTCCTGATGGCAAGTACGAGTACGAGGCTGCTCATGGTACTGTGACACGCCATTACTACAAGTATCTTAAGGGTGAGGAAACAAGTACCAACCCAATGGCTACTATCTTTGCATGGAGTGGTGCTTTGCGCAAACGTGGTGAGATGGACTCGCTGCCTGAACTTGTAAACTTTGGCAATAAGCTTGAGGAGGCTTGCTTCCAGACTCTTAATGAGGGTATTGTTACAAAGGACCTCGCTGGTCTGATGGAAGGTGTAACACCGCAGCCTAAGACATCTGCAGGTTTCATTGCTGCTATACGCGAGCGTTTGGAGAAACTGTTGGCATAAATAATCAATTATAATAGAGGGTGTATCAATATGAAAGTTATGTTCGCTAACTTCTGTTAACTTCGGGCGAAGCCCAAACTTCCTTTAACTTCTATTTTGATACACTCTCTATTTTAATATAGCCCCATAATCATCAGTCTGCATTATTGTGTAATAATCTGTAATAACATAATGCTAAATTAACTTTAATCTTTTATTCGTTAAATCTTTAGGTTTCTATCGTTTAATTCATCTTTTTTCTTTATTTTTGCATTGGTTATCAAAACAATGCAAATTATGAACGATACAAACTTGCTATATCTTGTCTATGGCATGTGCATTATGTTCCACCTAATGATGGGTTGGGTGTTTTGCTGCCGTAAACAAGGACTTGCAAAGAAACTCATAGGTCTGCTTATGCTTCTTGTTGCAGTGCAGTATGCCAAGGACCTTGTGTTTCTTCCTGGCTTCTATACAGCCGATCCTGTTATGGAGCGTATAGCTTCGAGCATAGACATAGTCACCGTACCGCTTTATGTACTCATTCTAATAGAGTTCTGCCGTCCTGGTTGGCTCTCCAAAATGCGTGCCTTCTTACTTGAAGCCCCTATACTTCTGTTGTCATTGCTTTATTTGTTGCTTCGTATAGACTTCTTCTTTGAGGCAATGGTAGTGCTATCGATAATATATGGTATAGGTTGTGCGTTATGGACCCTTCGCGAGTTGCCTCGTTATCATCGTCGACTAAAGGAAGAATACTCATACGACGAGGACATAAACCTGCATTGGATGCGTGGAGTGATGGTCTTGTTTTTTGTTCTTTTGCTTTTATGGGCGTTTAGCAATGTGTGTCCATCGCCATTCACCGATTTGTTGTATATGTCGAGCTCGTTGGTGGTATGGGCAATAGTGTGCTACTTCATCAACAAGCAAGAGACAGTATTAAGAGATGTAATATCAGGAAGCGATGAGCCGGGTACCGAAGCTGTCGACAGTGCATTAGCAACAGAAACTATTGTTGATGCCGATATCCCTGATACAAATGTCATGTCAAATAATAACACGTCTTCAGATACCGAGACTATAACGCAGCTACGTAATCGTCTGCAACAATGTTTTGAGGAAGACAAAGTGTATCTTGACCCTAAGTTGCGTTTGTCAGAACTTGCTGCTCGCCTTGGTACCAACCGCACCTATCTTAGCCAGTATTTCAACCATAGTTGTGCCCAATCGTTCTACGAATACGTCAACGAATATCGTGTACGCCACTCTATGCAGTTGCTTCACGATACTGATTATACTCTTGAGGTAGTAGCTTCAATGTCTGGTTTTAATTCGCTTTCAACCTTTAGACGAGCTTTCTCTCAGGCCAATGGATGTAGTCCATTGCAGTATAGAGCCGAATGTAGATTGGAAAATATTGAGGGGGTAAAAAGGCGTAAAACACTATAAAATAATATGTCAATTTTTCAAAACCTAACAATTTGACTTCTTGACATCTCGTTTTTATTCTTTGACACCCTATATATTATGATTATTCGTATCTTTGCAATATAGAAAAAAAGGACATGATTCTTTCAAATTGCATACACGAAAACGAATAAATAAAAGAAGCAGTTTGTAATTGTTTGATAATCAAGAAAAGAGTAAAGACCGTCTGGCAGTGATGCCCGGCGGTCTTTTTATCTATTATACGTATTAACATTAATGTTATTACATTTTATTTGTTGTTCAGCCTCATTTGTTGTCTGAATCTCCACCACATCATGATGCCGGCGCTTGTCAGTCCGAATGGGAATGCCATCCAAACACCCACAAGTCCGAAGTCCAATATAAATCCGCATAGATAGCCCACTGGCAGTGAGATTACGAAGAATGCAACGAATGCTATAATCATTAGCGGTTTAACATCGGCAATGCCACGCAATGCATTGGCATAGTTGATTTGCAGACCATCGCCAAACTGGTATATAAAGAAAGGAACCATAAGCGTAAGTACAGCAGCCGAAACTTCGGCAGAATCGGTAAACCATCCGCCGATATGATTGCGCAGAAGGAAGATAATGCCACCTTGAACAATCTCAAGAGCCACCATAACATGCAGTCCGGCTATAACAGTATGTTCAGTATTTATATAGTCGCGCTGTCCATTAAAGTAGCTTGTGCGCACAGCTACAGCCGCTCCAAGTCCGTAGTAAACCATAAAGGTGAACTGGGATATAGTTATCATCACCTGATGAGATGCAAGGGCAATAGTGCCGAGCCATCCCACCATGATAATAGATAATGAGAATGAGGCTGTCTCCATACCCATCTCTAATGCTATAGGAGTGCCAAGTGTGGTAAGACGCTTAGTCAACTCTTTCGACCAACCCAAGCGAAGGAAACCTTCACGATAGCTTTTAAACTTCTTTCGCCAAGCGAACACCGCAATAAATACTGCTACCATCACTATTCGTGATACCAATGTAGACACACCAGCACCTAATACACCCATCTCAGGAAATCCTGCCTTACCATATATAAACAGATAGTTGCCAATGATATTGAGCAGATTGCCAGACAGAAGTATCCACATTGACGTTCTGGTCTCGGTTATGCTGTCGGTAAACTGCTTAAAGGCATTGAACAGCATTACAAACGGAATCGATGCAAAAAGTACCAGATAGTATGGTCGCATAAGCGGAAGCAACTCGTCTGGCTGTCCTATGTTGCCAAGATTGAAGAAGAGAATGGCAAGAGCCAGCATCATTACTATTCCGGCAAGCGTATTCGCAAGCAATGAGCAACGAAGAGCCTGACCAGCCTCTTGCAATTCCTTACGTCCAAACAATCCTCCTACTACCGGAGTCAGTCCATACGAGAATCCCGTTCCGGTAATAATGACAAGGTTTATAATATTATTTACGAAGGAAGCGGCACCCAGTTCTGTTGTACTGTGATGTCCTACCATCATGGTATCGGCAAAACCGAGGACAATCATGCCCATCTGTCCTATCATTATAGGAATTCCAATGGATAGTAGCGATTTGTAGTGTTTTGGGTAAAAGTTCATATATGTTACCAGAATTTGTTTTGTTCGGCATTGTATTCGAATCCTGCCGCCTTTAGTTTGTCAATAATTTCATCTTTGTTCACGTGTAAATCGTCACACAGAGCGTCGAGTGATGGATATATATCACGCAAGCGCATATTGATGACGCTGAAGAGCATCATCGGATCTTTTGGTAAATCAAGCATAATCGTTATTATTTTTTTTATTATCCTGGGTGCAAAGGTACAATTTTTTCAGCACAATTTAGTAACTTTGCCGAAAAGGAGCAATATTTTAGCATCTACAATTAAAACATCAGCAATCTTTTAACACATTATTATATTACATTATGACAACAGACAAGCAGACAATAGCCGCACGTCTCGCTGCCTTGCGAGAAGAGATGCGCCGCGAACATCTATCAGCATTTATATTTCCAAGTTCGGATCCTCATAACAGCGAGTATGTTCCATCGCGTTGGGAGGGACGTAAATGGATTTCAGGCTTTGATGGATCAGCGGGAACAGCTGTGGTTACATTACATTCGGCTGCCCTTTGGACCGATTCTCGTTACTTCCTTGCCGCAGAAGAGCAACTTGCAGGAACTGAGTTCCAGCTTATGCGCGAGCGGGTTGAGGGCACTCCGAGTATAGCTGAATGGATAGCCACAGAGATAGAAGGTGTCGAAAGCTCAGAGATAGGTGTCGACGGCATGTGTATGACCTATGCCGAGTGTTCCGACTTGAAGACCGACCTTAAGCATAATGGCGGCATCACTGTACGTACCAATCTCGATATACTTGACCGTATATGGACCGATCGTCCATCAGTTCCGCTCAATCCGGTAAGTATTCAACCAATCGAGTATGCCGGTGAATCGTGCCATGACAAACTTGGTAGAATACGCAGCAGTTTGTTGCGTCGTGGAGCCTGTGGTATGCTAATGACCCAACTCGACGATATTGCATGGACATTAAACCTTCGTGGCACCGACGTTCATTGCACACCAGTGTTTGTGGCATGGCTTATTGTGGCAGAGGAAGTAGCTGTATTGTATATAAAGGACGAGAAGTTGTCGCCTGAGGTAATAGAATATCTCAATGCCGAAGGAGTGGCTGTCGATGATTATGATAATATAATAGATGCCCTCAACTCTTACGATGGCTACACATTGCTTATCGACCCAGCTACCACCAACTATACATTGTCTCAGTTGCGAGGTAATTTCAATCTCGTTAGTGCCCCATCGCCCGTGCCCGAGATGAAGGCAATAAAGAACGAGGTAGAGTGTAATGGTTTTCGCAATGCCATGCAACGCGACGGTGTGGCATTGGTCAAATTCCTAAAATGGCTTGAGGAGGCAGTACCAAAAGGTTGCGAGACCGAGTTGTCGGTTAGTGCCAAGTTGCGTCAGTTGCGTGCAGAACAGCCATTGTTCAAGGATGAGTCGTTCGACACAATAGCCGGATACGAGGAGCATGGAGCGATAGTTCATTATGAGCCAACACCCGATACCGATGTGCCATTGCGTCCAGAAGGCTTCCTTCTGCTTGATAGCGGAGCACAGTATCTTGATGGAACCACCGACATAACACGTACCATTCAGCTTGGTAAGGTTACCGACCTTCATCGCCGTGTCTACACACTTGTACTTAAAGGCCATCTTTCGTTGCAGAATCTCTGCTTTCCACGTGGTGCGGCAGGTACCCAACTTGATGCTGTTGCACGTGTGGCAATGTGGCGTGAAGGTATGAACTTCATGCATGGCACTGGTCATGGAGTAGGTTCATACCTAAGTGTGCACGAGGGTCCTCACCAGATACGTCAAGAATATCGTCCTGCTCCAATGCTCGAAGGCATGACAGTAACCGACGAACCAGGTCTTTATCTTGCCGGCAAGTTTGGTGTGCGCATAGAGAACACCTTGCTCACCGTGCCGTATATGACAACCGAGTTTGGCAAGTTCCTTCGCTTTGAGCCCCTCACCCTATGTCCAATCGATACACGTCCTATCGTTGTAGATATGCTTTCAACCGAAGAGCTCGGTTTACTTAATGCCTATCACAAGATGGTGTACGAGCGATTGTCGCCAATGTTGGATGAGGAGCACAAAGCTTGGTTAGCCGATAAGACACGCAACCTTTAGTCTTTCCAGCGCATCCTTAAGCACTTTACGTGGCGATGCAACATTCATACGCATATATCCCTTGCCCTCAGCGCCGAACATCTCACCGTCGTTGAGGGCGAGTCGAGCCTTATTTACAAATAGGTCTTGCAGGGCATCGTGGTCCAAGCCAAGTCCTCTGCAGTCGAGCCAAACAAGGAATGAGGCCTGTGGACGCAAAGGATGAATCTGTGGAATATTAGCGGCCATATACTCCTCCACAAACTTTACATTCTCTTCTATATAAGCCAACATTTGCTTGCGCCATTCCTCTCCTTGCTTAAAAGCTGCGATGGTGGCAATAGGCGAGAATATGTGTGGCTGGTCAAGCTCATTAGCTGCAAGCCATTCAAACAACGGTTTGCGCAAATCCTCGTTAGGAACAATGCAGTAAGAGCTAACAATACCGGCAATGTTGAATGTCTTAGATGGCGCTCCAAACGTTATACTGCATCGTGCAGCCTCCTCGCTCACGTTAGCAAACGGATGATGCTTGTTGCCGAAGAGTGCCATGTCGCAATGAATCTCGTCGCTTATCACAATAATGTTGCGCTCGCAGCAGAAGTGGGCTAGTCGCTTTAGCGTCTCCACATCCCATACTATGCCAGCCGGATTGTGCGGATTGGCAAGTATCAATACACGGCACTTCTCATCGGCCACCTTTGCAAGATTGTCAAAGTCCATAGAGTAGGTGCCGTCGTCATTTCTATGCATAGGGTTCATAACCACCTGTCGCTTATTGCCCAATGGTGTAAGTCGGAACGGATGATATACAGGTGGTTGTATTATAACCTTTTCGTCCTCCTTGCAGAAAACGTTAATGACAAAGCCTATACCCTTGACAATGCCAGGTATATATCGCATCCACTCTGCCTTGACATCCCACTGGTGGTGGTTGCGTATCCAATCAGTCACGGTAGGCCAGAAGTCCTTAGGTATAACTGTATATCCAAAGAGTGAGTGGTCCAGTCGGTTGCGCAAGGCCTCTGTTATAAAAGCTGGAGTCTCGAAATTCATGTCCGCCACCCACATAGGTGTAAGATCAGTTCGTCCGTGTACCTCGCCGAGCATCTCAGTAGCATAAGCTCCCGTATTGTGTCGGTCGATTATTTTGTCGAAGTTATACTGCATAATATATTATATAATGTGTTAGGTTTGTATTCTATAGTTATAAACAAAAAGCAGTTTGTTCTATCATCTTGCAAAATTACAGAAAAGCCTCCGCTAAATCGATGACATATATATAACAATGTGTCTTATTAGCGTTATTTGAATGTCGTTAGTTATTTTTAATACGAAAACATTTATTAAATGTTTCTTGCCCCGCCAAAAAATAGTATATTTGCAATCACTAAATGCTAAAGATACAAACAAAAATCTGTTAGAAAATAACAAACCTAAAAACATATACCATTATGAGACTGAATTTAAGTTCGCAGATTGTGTTGAACAAGGTTCCGGAGCAGTACTATCGCCCCCGTACGGCAGTAGAACGTTCTGAGATAACCCGTTGTGAGAAAATCTTCACAGACATCTATCCCAAGGTGGAAGAGGCTGCAAGCGTAATAGCCAACAGCGTTGAGGCCGAGATAAAGCGTGCCAAAGCCGCTGGTCGTAAGTGTGTGCTTGCTTTAGGTACCGGTTTGTCGCTTACACCAGTATATACCGAGCTTATCCGCCGTCACAAAGAGTGCGGTTTAAGTTTCGAGAATGTGGTAGTATTCAACGCCTACGAGTATTTCCCACTTTCGGCAGACTGCCGTCATAGTGCGCTTGGTCAGTTGCGTGAGCGTTTGCTCGACCATATAGACATTAAGGCCGAGAATATACATACCCCCGATGGATCTATCTCACAGGACGAGGTTATAGAGCATTGTCATGCTTACGAGCAGCTTATTGCAGCCGAGGGTGGTATCGACATCGCCTTGTTGGGCATAGGTAGAATGGGCAACATCGCAACCAACGAGCCAGGTTCTACACTATCTTCTACCAGCCGTATCATCCTTATCGACCAGACATCACGCGATGAGATGACCAACAGCTTTGGTACACAGGAACAGGTACCTCCTTGTTCTATCACCATGGGCATCCATACCCTTCTCTCAGCACACAAGCTATTTATCACGGCATGGGGCGAGGAGAAATCGGACATCGTGGAGAAGATAGTCGAGGGTCCTATAACCGACGCCGTTCCTGCATCATTCATACAAACACACAACGACGCTAAGTTCTTTATCGACCTTTCGGCAGCAAGCAAACTTACCCGTATTGTACATCCATGGCTCGTAACCAACTGCGAATGGAACGACAAGACCATACGTGCCGCTGTTGTTTGGCTGTGCCAGTTGAAGCAGAAGCCAATCCTAAAGCTCACCAACAAAGACTACAACGAGAACGGTCTTTCCGAGTTGCTTGCCCGTTATGGTTCGGCATACAACTGCAATATAAAGATATTCAACGACCTTCAGCATACCATTACAGGATGGCCTGGCGGCAAGCCTAATGCCGATGACACCAACCGTCCAGAGCGGGCATTGCCGGCAGTAAAACGTGTTATTGTGTTCTCGCCGCACCCTGACGACGACGTTATATCTATGGGTGGCACCTTGCGACGCCTTGTTCAGCAGAACCACGACGTACATGTTGCTTACGAGACATCTGGCAATATTGCCGTTGGCGACGAGGAGGTAACACGATTTATGCACTTTGTCAATGGCTACAACCAGCTGTTCTGCAACAATGAAGACCATGTTATCAAGAAGATGTATGCCGATATCAAAGCATTCCTTGCACAGAAGAAGCCGTCGGATATGGATACTCCTGAGGTTCGCACCATAAAAGGACTCATACGTCGTGGCGAGGCCCGCACGGCATGTACCTATAATGGAGTTCCTCTCGACCATGTTCACTTCCTCGACCTTCCGTTCTACGAGTCGGGCAAGATAGAAAAGCTACCTATGGGCGAGAAGGATGTAGAGATAGTACGTGCCCTTCTGCAGAAGGTTAAGCCTCACCAGATATATGTGGCAGGCGACCTTGCAGACCCACATGGCACACATCGCAAGTGTACAGATGCTGTGCTTGCTGCCATAGACCTTGAGAAGGAGGCAGGAGCCGAATGGCTTAACGATTGTCGTATATGGATGTATCGTGGCGCATGGGCTGAGTGGGAAATTGAGAATATAGAGATGTGTGTGCCTATGTCGCCTGAAGAGCTGCGTGGTAAGCGCAATTGTATCCTCAAGCATTCGTCACAGATGGAGAGTGCACCATTCCTTGGCAATGACGAACGTCTGTTCTGGCAGCGTGCCGAAGACCGCAATCATGCCACAGCCGAATTGTATCACAGCCTTGGCTTAGCTTGCTATGAGGCTATGGAAGCATTTGTTCGATATATTCCTTAAGAGAAAAATCGTGTCGTGAGACACCATTCCAATAAATAAATTTGTATATCCTAAGAAGAGGGGGCTTGCGACGGTTAGTCGAAAGCCCCCTTGCTTGTATATGGTAAACGCATTGCTCTTTTAATGAAGTCAAATAAATTGGATTATGAAGTAAACTAAGTCAGATTACAAAGTAAACTAAGTCAGTTTATGCGATTAATCTAATCCTCCCAAGAGGTTAGCCTTATCCGTTCATGCGATTAGCCTAATCCGCCAATACGATTAGCCTAATAAACTTGCTTATGTAAGTATTCATATTTATCTTTATATATGAACGGTAATATGTAGGAGGGTATGGCATCCCTGCCATACCCACTCTGCCATGATTGTACAGCCAATTTAGTGGATATGGCAAGGATGCCATACCCTCCTACTATGTGTAAAGATAATACTGAACTGTTACTTAAAAAAATGAATACGTATTCATAAAATAAGGTGATTATTGATGGGGTGTAGTCGATAAAGTCTTCATTATCGAGCCGTCAAGATGGCGTACAATAAGCTGTCCATCCTCATATGTGGCGAATGTAGGTTCGTTGCCACCCTTAGGGAAAGTTATAGAACCAATGTTGCACACAATGTCTCCCTCGTCAGTTTGTTCGAGTTTCCACAGATGTGTATGTCCATATACAAATATGTCGTGTGCAAGGGTAGGGCGGTTCTGCTCGTTGTATACATGTCCATGTGTAAGGAACAGTCGGCACCCGTTGTCTACAACAAGAGCGTAATCAGCCATTATTGGAAACTGCAGAAGCATTTGATCCACCTCGGCATCACAGTTGCCGCGAATGGCAATAATACGTTCCTTCATTGCGTTAAGCCGCTCTACAATGCCCTTGGGATCTATACCTTCGGGTATGCGGTTGCGTGGTCCATAGTTAAGAATATCGCCAAGGATGCACAGCATATCGTATTTGCCTTGGTCGAAAAACTGCAGGACGCGCTCAAGTGTAGGTAGACATCCGTGAATGTCAGATACAAGTAAGTATTTCATGTTATGCATATTTAATCGTGTAATTCTCTCTCCATGTCGCGCTTGCGCTTCGACTCGTCCACCACTTGGAAGTCTTTCTTTCGCAGTACGAATGTCGATCCAAGATACTTCTCGCGTACTATACGGTTCTCTGCCAATTCTTCAGGAGCGCCCTGGAATAGAATTCTACCCTCGAACAGCAGATAAGCGCGGTCGGTTATAGTTAATGTCTCTTGCACGTTATGATCGGTTATCAAGATTCCAATGTTGCGATACTTCAGTCGCCACACCACATGCTGAATCTCCTCTACAGCAATAGGGTCGACACCTGCAAACGGCTCGTCAAGCATAATAAACTTAGGGTCGATTGCCAGGCAACGTGCTATCTCGGTACGGCGTCGCTCGCCACCCGATAGCTGGTCACCCTTGTTCTTGCGCACCTTACCAAGGTTGAAGTCGGCAATAAGACTTTCCAACTTCTCCAACTGTTCTTTGTGCGAGAGTTTAGTCATCTCAAGTACAGCCATGATGTTGTCCTCAACACTAAGCTTGCGGAACACGCTCGCCTCCTGTGGCAGATAGCCGATGCCGGCACGTGCTCGCTTATACACGGGATAGTCGGTGATGTCCTGCTTGTCGAGGTAGATATGTCCGGCGTTGGGCACAATAAGCCCCGTGGTCATATAGAACGATGTTGTTTTGCCGGCACCATTAGGACCAAGCAAACCAACAATCTCTCCCTGGCGCACATTAATAGAAACATCGTTAACGACTGTACGCTTGCCATAACGCTTTACAAGTCCCTCTGTTCGCAGCACCATACAATGTGGCTTGTCCTCGGCAGTCTGCTCCATAACGGGCTGACCTTCCATTTTTATGTTGTCTGTTTCACTCATGTTCGTATATGTATATTTATTGATACAAAGGTAAAACAAAATATCATTTCCTACAAATAAAAAATAAAAACTTAAACTTGATGTATAGTTTTTACCGTTTTATTGCTACTTTTGCAAAACGAAACAAAACAACGACACGATTATGTTGATATTTAAATACTTAAACACTTTAGGACGCTATCTCATACTAATGGGACGTTCTTTCGCCCGCCCCGAGCGTATGCGCATGTTTCTTAAGCAATACGTCAAGGAGATGTCGGCATTGGGTGTCGATTCTATCGGCATCGTACTGCTTATATCGTTCTTCATCGGTGCGGTAATATGTATACAGATGAAACTCAACATTCAGAGTCCCTGGATGCCAAGATGGGTGTCGGGTTATACCACACGTGAGATATTGCTGCTTGAGTTCTCGTCAAGTATAATGTGTTTGATACTTGCCGGAAAGGTGGGATCGAATATCGCCTCCGAACTTGGCACAATGCGCGTGACACAGCAGATAGATGCTCTCGACATAATGGGTGTAAACTCGGCCAACTATCTTATATTACCCAAGATACTTGGACTGGTAACAATTATGCCGTTCCTCGTAGTCTTCTCCTCGTGCACAGGTATACTTGGAGCCTACGGCACGGCATATATAGGCCATATATTGTCGCCCGAGGACCTTACGCTTGGCTTGCAACACTCGTTCAACTCGTGGTTTATGTGGATGAGTATCATCAAGAGTCTTGTGTTTGCCTTTATCATATCCAGCGTGTCAAGCTATTTTGGCTACTCGGTAGAGGGCGGCTCTGTGGAGGTAGGCAAGGCAAGTACCGACGCAGTAGTGTCGTCAAGTGTGCTGATATTGTTCTCTGACGTGTTCCTTACACAATTACTCAGTTAAAGAAAGTACTATGATAGAAATAAAACATCTATGCAAGTCGTTTGGCGACAAGGAAGTGCTGAAGGACATCAATGCCGTGTTTGAGGACGGCAAGACCAACCTCATAATCGGACAGAGCGGCTCTGGCAAGACGGTGCTAATGAAGAATCTAGTGGGATTGCTTACGCCTACAAGTGGCGATGTGCTGTATGACGGGCGCAACTTTGTTGGTATGAGCAAGAAGGAGAAGGTGTTTATGCGACGCGAGATGGGCATGATATTCCAGAGTGCAGCCTTATTCGACTCGCTCTCGGTGCTTGAGAACGTTATGTTCCCACTTGATATGTTCTCTACCATGAATTATCGTGAACGTGTGCACAGAGCGCAAGAGTGTCTCGACCGAGTTAATCTTATCGACGCACAGAATAAGTTTCCAGGCGAGATATCAGGTGGTATGCAGAAGCGTGTAGCTATAGCTCGCGCCATTGTGCTTAATCCTAAGTATCTGTTCTGCGACGAGCCTAACTCTGGACTTGACCCACATACATCTCTCGTTATAGATGAGTTATTGTCGTCAATAACCAAGGATTTCGGCATGACTACCATCATCAACACCCATGATATGAATTCGGTTCTGGGCATTGGCGAGAACATCCTCTTTATATACCAAGGCCATAAAGAATGGCAAGGCACAAAGGATGACGTGATGGGGGCCACAAACGAAAGATTAAATGATCTTGTGTTTGCATCCGAATTGTTCAAGAAGGTGAAGAAGGCGGAGATGAGCAACAAGTAATATAAATTACAATTGTTAATAAAAGGAAATGCAATTTTGATGCAAGTCAAAAAACAACAGGCATTATATTGACATCTGTCAAAAAAAGCATAGAATGGCACTTGAATCACGGTTCAAGTGCCATTTTTGGATATAAAACATGAATATAAATGTTAAAATCAACTTTTTTTGAAGTTTTTTTGTCAAAAGTTTGTGTATGAACCAAAATAGAACTATCTTTGCAGACGTAAAAGTTATCATCATTTCATAACAACCTACTGAGACCATTAGACACAACTTTTCGCTCAAAGGATTTGTGTAATTCAAGAGCGGCAAAAAATACCTTTAAACAATCACCTAATAATACCTTCTCAAAGAATAAAAACTGATAGTCATCACTTTACTATTAATTGATAGCCACGCCGCAGTAGATGCAGCGTGGTTGTTTTTTTATATATGTACCAGTAGGAGGGTATGGCATCCCTGCCATACCCACTCTGCCATGATTGTACAGCCAATTTAGTGGGTATGGCAAGGATGCCATACCCTCCTATATGTAAAGATAATTCTGAACTGTTATTACTTGACCATTTAATATATTACTTTGACTTTGAATATATATTTTGTTGTTTTAGTAGGTCAGTAAAATTAAGTTTGTAGTTTTAGGTAAACAATAGGTTTTAGAGTTAGTAAAGAAGATATCAGGATAAAACACAATACGAGGGGCAGGAAAGAAACACCTGCTCCTCGTATTAGTTTATATATGTGTCAATTTGGTTATTTCCATATCGACTTTATAGTACGTACGCGTCCAGTGGCTGGCTTGCCATTGATGGTTATGCTATTGTATATACTCTTAGGATATACAAGCAAGGTTTGTGCCATGGACCCGTTGCCAGTAAACAATTCTACAGACGACTGGTCGATATAAAGGCGTAGTGTTACGCTATTGCCCTCGGTATTGAGCGGTGCTATTACCGATGGCAACGAGAAGTTGCCGTTGAACGAAGTTTTGCCAGTCTGATTGTTGCGATGGGCAATAATGCTGTTTGTGGCAGCATTTAGTGTGTAGTCGAGGTGTTCGCCCTCTTTATTGACAAGAGATATCTCGGCATCATTGTCTATAGGCATTGTCAGTTCTACCTCATAGGCATTGGCGGCATCAAAAGCATTAGCTGTAAGTTCTTTCCATTCGCTTGCAGAAGCCTCAAGTTCCTTTACCACATTGCTGTATAAAAGCGGTTTGCCGTTGTATTCGTGCAATGACAGTTCACGTGGTAAAGTAAATGCCGAACGCCATGGTGATACAGGCGAAGCTCCAGCATACTGCCAGTTGTTCATCCATCCTATATAAACAGTACGACCAGGTGTGTTGCTCCATGTAACGCCAGCATAGTTGTCGGCACCATAATCAAGCCATAACGGATAATCGAGTGCGTCGGCTGTGAACTTATTGCCGTCAAAATCGCCTACAAAATACATTGTACCACTTCCTATGGTGGGGCCACCAGGATTGACACTTATTATGAGCACCCACTTCTTGGTGCCATTATAATCCATCTGTAAAAGGTCAGGACACTCCCACTGTCCACGGTTGCATCTACTTATAGAAGTTGTGAATGTAGATAGTTTAGTCCAGTTCTTCAAGTCCTTTGATGCCCAGAACTGTATACCGTATTGCCATCCTAATGCCAGCGACATAATCCATTGCTTAGAGTCATCGTGCCAGAATATTTTCGGGTCGCGGAAGTCGGCCAATTCGGTATTCTTAATCACAGGATTGCCTTCATACTTTTGGAATGTAGCACCTCCGTCAGTACTATATGCAAGACTTTGCTGCTGATATGCATCGGCTGACGTATATATAGCAACAATAGCATTCTTTCCGAATCCGGCTGTATTGTCCTTGTCTATCACCGCCGAACCAGAGAATATCATACCAAGTTCGTCGGGTGATAGAGCAACGTTTTTCTCTGTCCAGTGTATAAGGTCGGTAGATGTGCTGTGTCCCCAACTTAGGTTTCCCCAATCATTGCCCTTAGGGTTATATTGGTAGAACATATGATATGTGCCGTCAAGATATACAAGACCATTAGGGTCATTCATCCAATTCTTGGCTGGAGTGAAATGTATTTGTGGACGGTACTGCTCCGTATAGTTATCATCAGATGGCTGGGGAGTATCAGGAGTGTCGGGTGTAGTGGGAGCGGTTGGCAATTCTATCTCGCCCTCCGAATTTGAGTCGGTACACGCAACAAACGATGTTGCGGCAAATAGACAACAGGTTATAATAAAAATCGATTTATTCATAATATATATTATTATCTTGTTTTGAGATATTCAAGGCTGTTCTTTGCAAGTTTAAGCACATTGTCCTGATATACATTGTTCTTAGGATAAGCACTTATGTTTGGTGTGCCGTTGTCGTTCTTCATTGAGAATTCGCAACCACCATTACCAATGCAGAGTACAGTGCCTTTGAAGTCGGTATTGCCCTGACGAGCCTCCCATATATTGAGCTGTGAAACCCAATCAATCTGTGAATCCCATGTAGCGAGTGGATATATTCCATATGTGTCGGTCAATATGCTGTAGCAAGCCATTTCCTGATTGCCTTGTCCGGTTAGTACAGCAGGTATGTTGAAGAATAGACAGTTGTGGTCTTCAGTCCAGCCTGGTCCCTTCACGGCTATAAGTTTGGTACGGTCGGTCTGTTCTACGTCAATGCCGTTGTATATAGGGTGTGACGACATGTCAATACTGAACTTACCGCCAGGATTAAGTTGTACAGCCATCTTCCACACGTCTCCATTATATCCACCAGCTGCACATCCAATGTTCTTGTCGTTGTTCTGCAGCATATCAGTAGGGATGCGTCCAAGTGTACCTATATATACAGTAGAATGTCCCCAAAGCAGCAGGTTGCCGCCATCCTTGTACCATTGGCGTATTGCAGGTGTTGCTGCGAGTACATTTGAAGGAATGTTCCATACATCAGCCTCATTACCTGTCTCAATGTCGCGTATCCAGAATAGTACGCGGAACTGTGCAAGGTCGGCAGTAGAATGGATATCTTTGAACGATACAAACTTGGCAGAAGCATACTGGCTATGTAGCCAAAGCCATGCCGAAGCCTCATCGTCATCACCATTCTGTATCAGTTCGTCTGCAGTAGCATAAGTGCTGAGGAATCCAATGGTAGTCTTGCCTATACGCAGCGACGATGATGTGGCAAGTGCTGTGCCCTTATCGTTTACGGCAACAATTGTAACGTTCCATGTATCGCCGTCTGAAACGTTGTTGATGATGTATGATGTAGCACCAGCATCGAGAGTCTCGCTAATGTTGCGAATACCATTGGTGGCGGTAAGTAGCAAGCTTGTAGCGTCAGTTGCCTTGCTCCATGTTATCTCGGCATTGTAACCATCGCTAACATCAACCTGCTTCATTGATAGATTTGTGATAGATGTAGCTCCCTCGCGGGTGTATTCTTTCACTACTCCAGATGAAACATTTGTGCCGTCAGTAACCTTGAACACATACTCAAACTTAACGTTTGTTGGTACATTTTTCTGAACGTAAGTATTACCAGAAGCAACCTCGGTGGAGGTAAGTGTACCATCGCGGTAGGTGGCTATCTGCATACTCTCACCATCAGGCAGAGCATTCCATTGCCATACATAGTCGTCGTGCTGTAACTGGCCTGTTATGGATGAGGCATCGGGTGCGCTGACTATCATGTCGCTACGGTCGTAGTCGTTGCTTTGGCAGGCGGATAAGAGCACGATAGCCAATAATATAAATATATTAGAAATCCTTGTTTTCATAAATTGAATAATTGTTTAGATGTTAGAATTCATTCGCCAAGTAAGGGCAAAAGCTATATAGCAAATGCTTTTGCCCGTTGTGGCGTATCATTTAGTATCCCTTGTTCTGTTTGTACAGTCCAGGAACGTAGTAGAGCTGGTTGTATGGTATCGGATAGAACTCGTTCTTGCCGGGTGTGTAGTGAGCATCCTTCAAGTATTGAGCGTATGTCTGTCCGTCGTATACATCGTTCTGTTCCTTTGCGAAGTAAGCGTTGAGTGTCTCAGAAGCTATACCCCAACGGCGCAGGTCAAAGTAGCGTCCGTTCTCCATAGCAAGTTCCAATCGACGTTCCCAGCGCAGACATTTGCGTGCTGTAGTTTTGTCCTGGAAGTAAGTCTCTGGATAGAGAGCTATCTCACACTGGTTTTCGGCATAAGCAATGTGCTTGTCTACAGAGTTCTTTGCACGTTGACGGATGTCGTTAATAATAGTGCGGGCCTCTGAAAGGTTGTCGGTCTCGATTAGAGCCTCTGCACGCATAAGCATAACATCGGTGTAGCGGAACACATAGTCGTTCATGGCGAATGCCTGCCATGAGCCATCGTAGGTCTCACCTTTAGAGCGCTGCGGAACTTCCTTCATAGAGCAGTAGTAGCCGTAAGTGTTAGGTGTGCGGCTATTTGCCTTTGTGAGGGTGTATTCCTTTTCATACTTGTATGGGAAAGTAGGCATACCGACGGTATGGAACAAACGTGGATCCCATTTCTGAGCGTTTGGACTGCCATTGATAGGATAGTCGATGGTCTTGTTGTAATCGTCAAACTCAGGCAAACCGTTCTTTGTCTTGAATGCGTTAACAAGATCCTGTGATGGTTTGTGGAAATCCCATCCGCACGACCACATACCCCATACTCCATTAAGCATATTGCTCCAGTTGGCGCGTCCGTAGGTGGTGTTGTCTTCCTTGTAGTCAGAAGTCTGTACTGCAAATATACTCTCCTTACTGTTCTTTTCTTCAGGAAGGAAGATGTCACCATAATCCTCAAGATAGCCATAGTTGGGGTCGTCCTTCACCACCTTGGTGTATTCCACCACCTTCTGCATATAATCCTTGTTGATATGGTCGTAGCCGTTGGTAGCTTCGTAGCCGTCTCCATAGGCAAGGGTGAGATAGCACTTGGCAAGGTATGAAGCAGCAGCTATCTTGTTCACTCTATTCTTGTCGGTCTGCACATCGGGTAGCACGTCGTAAGCCTCCTTAAAGTCATTGATAATCTTGCCGAACAATTCCTCGTATGTGAATTCGTCGTTACGAGTTTGTTCTTGGAGATTGTTGGCTGTAACATTCTCGTCAATCCAAGGCACTTGACGGAACATGGTTATCAATTTATAGTAGAAGTGGGCACGGAGGAACTTCACTTCGGCTACACGTTGCTTGCATGTTTCTTCGCCGAGTTTGTCGTTGCCATATTGCTCAAGCGAGAGCAAGGCACGGTTGCAACGGCTCACGGCACAAAAGAGACGATACCAAAGCTCGTCAAACTCGCCTGGTGTAGAGGTCATGGTAGACCATATCTCCATAGGGTGATAGCCAGTATCTGTTGTTCCAGAACCTCCTTTAAGACAATCGTCTGAAGCCAAATCACCGTATGGCCAAAGGTTGAATGGATAAGAATACCAGCAATCGCCGAGCATAGCGTATGCTGAAGTAACCATTTGGTCGGGACGGCTGAATGCCTTGTCCTTGTCAATAACTCCCTTAGGTGACTCGTCAAGGAAGTCGCTGCATGATGTTGTAGTACCGAGTGTCAACATCGCTGCAAATATATATTTATATAGATTTTTCATTATTGTTAATCTTTAAATTGTTTGGAGCGTAATATTACTGTTTTCTATTCTACTCATTATTGTTTATATAGTAGGGTGGGAGTATTATCCCCACCTTATTATATATTAGAAGCCAACCTGTAGTCCGAACGACACTGATGAAGAGTGTGGATAAGCCCAGTTGGGATTCTCTGGGTCGGATATGGTGAAGCTGTTGCTCTTCCATGTGAAGAGGTTCTGACCTGAAACATATACACGAGCCGATGTCATGTTGAGCTTCTTCAGCAATGAGTCGCTGAAGTTGTAGCCTACTTGCAGTGAGCGAAGCTTCATCCAGTTGCCATGCTCTACGAAGTATGATGATGCACGTCCCTCGTCGCCCGTATTGTTGGTTGTGAGCGCAGGAATTGTTGACGATGTGTTGTCTTGGGTCCATGCTCCAAGCAGGCGGTTGCCCTTGTTGCTTCCAGCGTCTGTTATGCTCCAGAAGTCGGTCTGGAATTTCTGATTGTTGTATACGTCTACACCGCACACGCCCTGGAAGAACATTGAGAGGTCGAAGTTCTTATATCCAAGCGACACGTTCAAGCCCCAGTTGAAATTAGGTACAGGATTATAAATCCAAGTTTGGTCGTTGGCATCAATAGAGCCATTACCATCAAGGTCGGCATACTTAAGTCCGCCTATACGGGCATTAGGCTGACCTGAGGCAAGTACCTCTTCGCGACTTTGGAAAAGTCCGTCAACAACGTATCCCACTATAGAGCCATAAGGCTTCTTTGACTGTACAAGGTTCTCCTTCATTGTATGTGCATACGAACCTGTGGTTGTAGAAGGTAGGTATGTAACCTTGTTGCGGAAGAAGTCGATATTGGCAGATACGTCATAGCGTAGACCATACTTTGTAGTATGACGATAGCCAACGTTAGCCTCCATACCTATATTGCGCAGTGATGGACCATTCGACCAACTTGCACCACCCTCACCCATTGCACCGAGATATGCGGGTGATATGAGCATATCCTTTACATCTTTAATATAAGCATCGACAGTTCCGTAGAGTTCCTGGTTGAACAAAGAGAAGTCGGCACCAACGTTATATTGTATTGTGGTTTCCCATTTCAGGTTGTCGTTGGCTGTCTGTGTGGCGCGGAAGCCTGATGGGAAAATGCCAGTGCCTTGACGGTAGAGGTCGTATGCGGTAGATGTTACACGGTCAGAGCCATAATCGGCAACATACAAGCCGTAGCGCGCTGTGTTGGATATTTCTTGGTTACCAGTCTTACCCCATGATGCACGAATCTTAAGATCGTCTATCCATGATGCCTTGAGGTTCTTCGAAAGACGATAGCCAAGTGTAGCAGCGGGGAAGTTACCATAACGGTTGTTCTTGCCAAAACGTGAGCTACCGTCACGACGTATGGTGAATGATGCGAGAACAAGGTCTTGCCAGTTGTAGTCAACCTTTCCGAAGAATGATGCCAATGTGTATCCAGAACCAATACCTGTTGCTCTCTCAATACCAGTTGCGGCATCTGGCCACATATAGTCCTTGTCTTCAATTGCGAATGTTTGTGCATATGCTCCCATATCCTCTACAGTCTGCTTGTGCAACTCCATACCAGCAAGCACCGTGAAGTCGTGGTCGCGTGCTATCTTGAAGTTGTAGTTGGCTGTATTACTCCATGTCCAACGCACGTCATCGTGGGCAGAGAGTGTGGTGCTCGGAATATCATTGTTCACAATGTCCGACTTGAAGGTGTGGCTCATTGAGTGAATGAACGAGTGATAGTAGTCGAGACCGAAGTTTGAGCGGAGCATAAGACCCTTGAGCGGTTTTACGTCAACGTAAGCATTACCGAAAACACGCCATATCTTCAAGGCATTGTCGCGGTTCATATACATCTCGCGCAAAGGGTTCTGACGGTCGCTCATGCCACCAACCGGACCTCCGAATGTTGTTCCATCCTCTTCGTACACGGGTACGGTAGGTGACATCTTCAGTGCATTCTCCATAGGAGCGCAATCAACTTGCTTTGAGTAGGTGACAGTTGCATTCTCGCCTACACTTACTATCTTGTTAACATTGTATGTAGAGTTGAATCGTGCTGAGAAGTTCTCGAAGTTGGAGTATTTTAATATACCGTCGTTCTTCTTGTATCCGGCAGACAAGAGTCCGGTAAACTTGTCTGTAGCTCCAGAAAGGGAGAGGTCGTAGCTCTGCATAAAGCCAGTGCGTGATATCTCGTCAAGCCAATCGGTATCCGATATACGCATTGTTTTCTTGGCATTGATGTAACCATCGTATATACCATTGACAGTATATGTGTTATAGTTACCAGTAGAAGGGTCGTATGCCTTGATAGTGCGTCCGCTGGATGCGTTGAGATCGAGACCATAGTTACGGGCATAAGCCACAGGGTCGATGCCATCGTTGAGGGCAGCTTGTGCCATAGCTGTAGCATACTCGCGTGTATTGCAGAGCTTCATCATCGACTGCGAGTTGTAGAATTGTGCAGTGAGGTTTGTTGAGAAGTCTACATTGAGTTTGCTACCCTTCTTGCCTTTTTTGGTGGTAATAATAATTACACCATTGGCAGCACGTGAGCCATATATTGATGCAGATGCGGCATCCTTGAGCACTTGCATACTCTCAATGTCGTTCATGTTGAGCGAGTTGAGGGCTGTAGTTGTAGGCACTCCATCAATAACAAACAATGGATCTTGTGAAGAGTTGAATGAGCCAATACCACGTATACGAACAGTACCAGTGCCAATAGGCGAACCGTCGGTAGTGATAGTCATGCCTGGCACCTTGCCTTGCAAAGAGCGCATAGGGTCGGTATCTGCTGACGATTTTAGGTCTTTTGTGCTTACTACTGATACAGAACCAGTCAAGTCGGCCTTACGCTGCACCTGATAACCAGTCACAACTACTTCGCCCAATACCTCAGAGTTGTCTTGGAGCACAATCTTAAGATTCTCGCCTGCTTTTACCTCCTGATCCTTACATCCTATATAAGAAATGATAAGGGTTTCGCCGGATTTTACATTGAGTTTGAAGTTACCGTCAATATCGGTAACAGTGCCCATATTTGAGGATCCCTTAACTTTAACTGATGCACCAATGATAGGCTCACCCGTGTTGTCGGTCACCGTTCCGTTGATGCCGTTGGTCTGAGCATAAATGCTAGAACCGGCAAGCATGAGCATACTTACTAAAGCTACTTTTGCTTTCTTCATAAGATATACGTTTTTTGTTTTGGTTTAAGTTTTTATTTGTTCTCTATTATACCTAATAAAGGTTTTTAGCTTAACAAGAACTGCGTTGTTGAGGCATCGTCTTGTTTACGATTGCAAAGTTAGAGAATAAAATAAAAGTGATATTTCATGAATCGTTCACAAAATATCACTCATGTTACATGCAACAATCGTTGACAGTATAGTCAAAAATGTTGAGTTTTTTCTTTTTTGTTACGTAAAATTAAACCTTCATTTCCTCTCTTACATCCGTTGGATACTTGTCATACTGCTTTTTGAAGCATGACGAGAAGTAGCCTGGAGTGGCAAATCCCACTTCGTTGGCTATTTCTGATACTGTCTTGTCGGTTGTCTTTAGCAGCTGCATGGCTCGTTTCAGTCTTGTTTCGCGCAGTATCTCTATAGGAGTCATGCCCGTGAGGGCTTTAACCTTGCGGTAGAGCTGAACGCGTGAGAGTCCTATTTCGTCGCCTATAACCTCTATCTTGAGGTTGGTGTTGCTCATGTGCTTATCCATAGCCTTGAGGAAGGTGTCAAGGAATCTGCGGTCGGGCGAAATGGATGTTGAATGTTGCGCTCGGCTTTTGCCGCTTGCCAGAGCAAGAATTGTCGGTAACTCCGATGAGGAATTTTGAGTTTTGAACAATTGGCGTAGTTTCTGGCGATTGGCAAGTAGCGAGGCTATGTTGGCAAGAAGCAGTTCGGCACTGAACGGTTTTGTCATATACATGTCGGCTCCAGTCTGCAATCCTTCGATATATTGTTGCTCGCTGCTGCGTGCAGTAAGCAGAAGCACTGGAATGTGGCTTGTTGCCTCATGCTGCTTAAGGCGTGTACAGAAAGTAAGTCCGTCCATTACTGGCATCATCACGTCCGACACCACTATGTCGGGCACACTCTCTACGGCAAGTTTAAGTCCGCTCTGTCCGTCGGCAGCCTCTATTACATAGTAGCGGTCGAGCAGTAGAGTGCGCAGATAGGCACGCATGTCGGCATTGTCGTCCACAATAAGCACAGTAGCGAGTTCGTCTGCATTGTCATTAACAAGTATGTCGTGTCGACTGTCTTGTACAGACTTACGGCTTGCCATTAGTTGTTCATCGGTTATTGCTGTAGTGTCATCAACAGTAGCGAGGTTCTCGCGACGGAACAAAAGAACATCGCCCACAAGGCATTGCAGTTGTTCTACGTTGCGTTGTATTATTTCTATGAGTTGTTTTTTGTCGCCTTTACCTTCGGCTAGTTGATTTATTGGGCCAGATATAAGTGTAAGTGGAGTACGCAACTGATGTGATGCGTTTGTAAAGAAACGTGTCTGCTCGTCATTCAACTCACGCATACGACGGTTGGCACGGCGTGTGGCTTTTACGGCACGCCATGTGGTAACAACAGCTACTGCTAATAGCAGGATTACGAGTAATGCCACTATGAGCAATGAGCGTTGGATATGATAGAAACCAAGATAGGTCTCAAGTTTAGATTGTATTGTGGCAAGATATTGGTTCTGTTTTATCAGTGAATTACTGCTTAGTGATATGTCGGCCACGTTTTGTGGTGTGACAACAAAGCTCTTCAGGTTGTTTACACGTTCAAACGGTTTACCTTCAAGTATGCGTAAGGCAAGGGCTATCACCTCCTCGCCATGAGTAGGATATATGTATGATGCGGAGAGCTGACCATTATGCACAGCGTCTATACCCTCGTCTGGCAGTCCGTCAATACCAATAAAATGAATGTTATGTTCTTTATGTAATTCTTTAGCAGCCTCATAGGCACCTATAGCAGCAAGGTCGCTATGACAAAACACAACATCTACGGTCTTGCCTCCTTTTAGCCATTCTTGCATAATGCGCTTGCAATCGTCGTGCGACCACTTGCTTGGAATATTATGATATTCAATATTTGAATAACGGCTAATGGTTTCGCTGAAACCTTTATGTCGTTGTGCGGCAGGTGAAATCTCAAGCGGTCCAGTCATCTCTAATACTATAGGTTGTCGTCCATCCGTCTTTACGCTGTCGCGACATAGCATTGCAGCATATTCTGCCATCTTGCGTCCTGCCTCAATATTGTCGCCACCTATATAAGCGGTATAATCTTTTATGGCTGTAGTACGGTCGAAAAACACAATTGGAATTTTCTTGTCTATAGCACGTTGCAGACTGCTATTAAGAGCATAATAGTCGTTAGGTGAGACTACAAGTAGGTCAACCCCCTCGTCGATGAGACTATCTATCTGAAGGCATTGCCTGTCATTGCTGTTGTCGGCATCCTTTATAATCACTTTTACATCGTTGTCGTATAGATGTTGTGCGGAAAGCATCTCAATGTTGGCTTTTTCGCGCCAGCGTCCACCCACACATTGCGATACACCTATCTTATATTTATAGTTGCTGGTGCAACCAGTGGCGAGTATAAGCACTGCCAACATTATAAATAATGTGTTGTAAGTTTTGGTTTTCATATGTAAATGTTAGGTTTTATATGTTTTTAATGGCAAAGTTACAGAAAAATCTTATATCCTGTAGTTAAAAAAAAATGACTATTCGTTTAAGTATTGTTTCATTACGTAATTCTTGTAAGTTTAGGAAACATAAATAACATTCACATTATGATATAAAACGTACCTTTGCAGCAGAAATCAACTATCTACAGCTCACGCTATTTTTGGATAATTCTAAAAACCTATATAAAAATATGAAAAATAATTTATTCAGCCGTACAGCGGCAACATCGTTTGTATTGGGGCTTGCAATGGCTGCCTCGGCACAACAGGCTAATTTCCTTAGCAACAACCACTGCATCTACCGTGTAGACAACTCACAGAAAGTGCTTCTTCTGCCGGTGCAAGAGAAGGCAGAGATGTGCAATGTCAAGGTGATTGACGGCAACAGTCAGGTGAAGGCATTCAACATCCGTCTCGCTTCCAACCACATCGACTATTATGTGCCGCTCTACATCAGCGAGTACAAGAACAGCAAGAACATCTCTCTCGACATTCATGTCAATGGCACCTATCGTAACGATGGTGGTGTTTCGAGCTTTACATGCTGGAAGAACATGAAGTATGCCGACTCATACGACATGACAAATACAGAGCAGTATCGTCCCGTCTATCATCACACTCCAGCTTATGGATGGATGAACGATCCTAACGGTATGTTCTATAAGGATGGTGTATGGCATCTTTACTACCAGTTTAATCCCTATGGCTCGCAATGGGAGAACATGACATGGGGACATTCCACATCTACCGACCTTATGCACTGGAAGTTTGAGGGCAAGGCTGTTGAACCTGATGCTTGGGGTACAATATTCTCTGGTTCGGCTGTAGTAGACCATAACAATACTGCCGGATTTGGCAATGGTTCTGTTGTGGCTATGTATACATCGGCAGGCGAGAACCAGACACAGAGCCTTGCTTACAGCACCGACAATGGAAAGACTTTTACAAAATATGCTGGCAACCCTGTGATTACGAGCAACACACCCGACTTCCGCGACCCTCACATGTTCTGGAATGAGGATATAAAGAAGTGGAATATGATTCTTGCAGAAGGACAGCATATGAACATCTATTCATCAGCCGACCTTAAGGAATGGACTCTCGAGAGTCAGTTTGGTGCTGAGTATGGCAATCATGGTGGTGTGTGGGAATGTCCCGACCTTATGAAGATGCGTGTACGCGGTACCGACAAGTATAAGTGGATGCTTATCTGCAACATCAATCCTGGAGGTCCGTTTGGCGGATCTGCCACACAATACTTTGTTGGCGACTTTGACGGCAAGAAATTCACATGCGAGACAGCACCCGAGGTGACACGATGGATGGACTACGGCAAAGACCACTACGCCACCGTAACCTTCGACAACGCTCCCAACGGACGTCGCGTGGCAATAGCATGGATGAGCAATTGGCAGTATGCCAACCAGATACCAACCAAGCAGTATCGCTCGGGCAACTCAATTCCGCGCGACCTTGACCTCTACGAATACGAAGGCAATACATATTGCGGCGTAACTCCATCGCCTGAGCTTACAGCAGCACGTCCGAAGAAGTCTACTAAGACTCTGAGCGAATCGTGCGAAATGGTAGTTACACTCAAGGGTAGTGCCACCATCACACTCTACAATGACAAGGGCGAGCAGGTGGTTATGACCTACGACGACAAGATTCGCACATTCACAATGGACCGCACCAAGAGCGGACTCAAGGACTTCAGCGACGACTTCGCTGCCGTCACAACAGCTCCCGTACATGGCAAGATGACTCACCTGCGACTCTTTATCGACAAGAGCAGCATTGAGGCGTTCGATGCCGAGGGCCGCATGGCAATGACCAATCTCGTATTCCCCACTAAGCCCTACAACAAGGTAGTCATCAAGGGTAAGGGCAAATATGCGGTGTATAATTTGAAGTAATGTTACAATAGTTGCAGAAATGTTGTATGATACATTTTTTGCAATCGGATGTAACAAATTTTATAGCATCTCTGCTGCACAAGTGATAACTTTGCAGCAGAGAAATATAAATTAAATAAATGAACTAATAACTAAAAAGTTTCATACACAAATGAGCAACTCAAACTCAAGCAAACTTACGCTCATCCCGGTGATGATAGCATTCTTCACCATGGGATTTGTCGACTTAGTCGGCTCAGTGTCGAACAACATGCAGGAAGACTTTGGACTTTCAGATTCGGCAGCCAACTTCTTTCCTTCGCTTGTATTCTTCTGGTTTCTTATATTCTCTGTGCCTACGGGCATGCTGATGAATAAGATTGGTCGTAAGAAGACAGTACTCCTCTCTATTGTGATAACAACATTGGCAGTGTTCCTGCCACTCTTCGATAGCTTTATGCCTACCAAAGAGAGCCAGCTTTGGCTTATGTACATATCATTCTCGCTCCTTGGTATAGGCAATGCCATTATGCAGACCTCAATCAACCCGTTGGTTACGATGCTTGTAAAGGGTCATTTGGCATCAACACTTACCTTCGGACAGTTTGTTAAGGCGATAGCCTCGTTCATAGCTCCGCTTATAGCAGCATGGGGCGCAACAACAACAGCTCCTATCTTTGGATTGAGTTGGCGCATATTGTTCCTCTTGTTCTTTATTGTTGGTATGGTAGCTACACTATGGCTCGGCATGACTAACATTGAGGAAGAGCCTATTGAGGGCAAGGCATCTGGCTTTGTTGACTGTTTGAAGATGCTTGGCTCGCCAATTATCCTTCTCTCGTTTATTGGTATCATGTGTCATGTTGGTATTGATGTAGGCACAAATGCTGTAGCTCCGAAGATTCTGTTTGAACGTCTTGGAGGTGCAGGCGACACACTTAGCCAGTTTGAGTATGCCACATCTATATACTTCGCATTCCGTACCTTGGGCTGCTTTACTGGTTCAATCCTTATGCGCAAGCTCAATATCCGCACATTCTTCACTATCATTGTGCTTATGATGGCATTGTCAATGGTAGGCTTTGTGTTTGGTACAGAGAAGTGGGAGCTTTGGGCAGCCATTGCTCTTGTAGGATATGGCAACTCAAATGTGTTCTCTATCGTGTTCTCTCAGGCTATGCTTTCTGCACCAGAGAAGAAGAACGAGGTATCAGGTCTTATGATTATGGGCTTGTTCGGTGGCACAGTGTTCCCGCTCTTTATGGGCTTTGCAAGCGATGCCGCTAAAGAAGCAGGCTCACAGTATCCGCAGATATGGGCAGCAGCGGTAATGGCTGTAGGTGTAGTTTATCTGCTCTCTTATATACCGAAAGTTAAACAGTAATCAGAAAGTTAATCAATAAAAACAACTAATATAATGAATACTAAATATGTAGTAGGACTTGGTGAGGCACTCTGGGATGTGCTTCCTGAGGGAAAGAAACTAGGTGGTGCTCCTGCAAACTTTGCATTCCATGCAGGACAGTTCGGATTGAACTCTATCGCCGTTAGTGCACTTGGTGAGGATAAACTTGCAGATGAGACCATAGAGCAACTTGAAGAGAAAAAGCTACAGTATTGTATGCCGCGTGTACCTTATCCAACAGGTACTGTCCAGGTAACGCTTGACGATGAGGGTATACCGACATACGACATCAAGGAGAATGTGGCTTGGGATAATATTCCATTTAATGATGAGGTAAAGGCCATAGCAGAGAACACACGTGCTGTATGCTGGGGCTCATTGGCACAGCGCAACGTAGTGAGCCGTGAGTCGATATACAAGTTCCTTGATTCAACTCCTAAGGACTGTATGAAGATTTTCGACATCAACCTTCGTCAGAACTTCTACACCAAGGAGGTAATATGCGAGAGCATGAAGCGCTGCAATGTGCTTAAGATCAACGACGAGGAATTGGTACTTATCGGTCGTATGTTCGGTTATCCAGGTTTGGATATCGAGAACAAGTGCTGGCTTATCCTTGGCAAGTACAACCTTGATATGCTTGTATTGACTTGCGGAGTGAACGGCAGCTATGTATTTACACCAGGCTCTATGTCATTCCAGCCAACTCCTAAGGTAGAGGTTGCTGATACTGTTGGTGCAGGTGACTCGTTCACAGGTACATTCTGTGCCTCGATACTTGCTGGTATGCCGGTGACAGATGCGCATAAGCGAGCCGTACATGTAAGTGCATATGTTTGCACACAGAATGGAGCAATGCCGATATTGCCAGAGGAAGTAAAGAACGCTTAAGGTTATTTGTAATATATAAAGAAAGGGCAATCGGATGATACTATCGCATCATCCAATTGCCCTTATTAAGTACCAATGGTACAACAATTTCTTCCTTGGTTTTATCCTTGAAACTTAGTACAAGGAATGCACTGCCTATATGGCGTGCAGTATCGGTCTTAGCTCCGGCTATATCTACAGACATAAGCCCCTCATGGTCGGTTTTCATCTGCCATACATACTGCTTGGCACTAACAATTAGTTGTTCGCGATAGCTGGCTGGTATGCTGTCTGGTCGGTAAAAAGCATCTACGTAGGCATCATACTTACCTTGTATAAGGTAGTCGTAATAAGTTTTGGCTGCGCGTCCAGCTATCTCTTCTGGTTTTGGCTCAATAGGTTTGCTGCATGAGGCAAAAGATAGGATGAAGAGAGTTAGAAGAAAGAAAAAAGAGTTTCGCATTTCCTTTTTTTATTTATATAAAACGTAGGAGGCTATGGCTGCAATGCCATAGCCTCCTTATTATATATGTTTTACTTTTGTCGTATAAATACATTGATAGGACATCCGTGCATTGACCAGTTGTCGCGAATCTTGTTTTCGAGGAAACGTCGATAAGGCTCCTTTATATACTGTGGCAAGTTGGCATAGAACACAAACGAAGGTATCTGTGTGTTAGGCAACTGTGTGCAGTACTTAATCTTGATGTACTTGCCCTTGGTTGATGGTGGCGGATAAGCCTCAATCAAAGGAAGCATAACTTCGTTGAGCTTAGATGTGCCTACATGTGCTTTGCGGTTGAGGTAAACTTGCTTGGCTGTCTCGAGCACCTTAAATATACGTTGCTTGGTAAGGGCAGACGCAAAGATTATAGGGAAGTCAACGAATGGAGCCATACGCTGACGTATAGCGTTTTCGAATGTCTTGATGACAGCCTGGTCCTTATTCTCAACAAGATCCCACTTGTTTACAACCACAACAAGCGACTTGTTGTTGCGCTGTATAAGCTGGAATATGTTCATTTCTTGAGCCTCTATTCCTCGTGTAGCATCAATCATAAGGATACATACATCCGAATTCTCGATGGCGCGGATAGAGCGCATAACCGAATAGAACTCCAAATCTTCAGATACCTTATTCTTGCGTCGGATACCAGCAGTATCTACAAGATAGAAATCGAAACCGAACTTGTCAAAGCGTGTATAGATAGAATCGCGTGTTGTACCTGCTATCTCTGTCACGATATTGCGGTCTTCGCCAATAAAGGCATTGATAATAGAACTCTTGCCAGCATTAGGTCTACCTACCACGGCGAAACGTGGAATACCGTCCTCAACTTCGTCCTTAACGTCAACCTTAAGCTTTGATAGCACAAGGTCTAATAAGTCGCCAGTGCCGCTACCAGTTGCCGATGATATACATTGTGGTTCGCCAAGGCCTAATGAATAGAACTCGGCAGCATCGTAAATTTGGTCGTTGTTGTCGGTCTTGTTAGCCACGAGGATAACAGGAAGCTTAGTGCGTCGCAGAATCTGTGCTACATCTTCATCCCAGTCTGTAAGACCGGTCTGAACATCAACGAGGAAGAGCACGAGGTCAGCCTCTTCTGTAGCCACGATAACCTGCTTGCGTATGGCATCCTCAAAGATGTCATCGCTCTTTACTACCCATCCACCAGTGTCTACAACAGAGAATTCACGTCCGTTCCATTCGCATTTACCATACTGACGATCGCGTGTAGTACCAGCTGTATCGCTTACGATAGCTTGACGTGTCTTGGTTAGACGGTTGAACAGTGTCGACTTTCCCACATTAGGACGTCCCACTATTGCTACTAAATTTGCCATGTTTTGTTTAAATAAGTCATTTGTTCCCTCCCATCAACGGTCGGGATTGGATGTGGTCTCTGCATCCTTGTTAATATATTTTCCGAAGCTGACCAACTCCGGCCCTTACCTCTCTGGCAAGAGTATCCCCTCTTTTCTATTCAGGGGAAAGCAGCGTAGCTGCAATTTTGAGTTTTGAATTGTGATTTGTGCGATACGCACATCTTGAATTTATGAATTATGAATTAAAAGTTATGAGTTGAGAATTGACAATTCAAAACTGAACAACTCAAAATCGGTGCAGCCGATAATTCAAAACTTAAAATTCACAACTCAAAATTCTACTCCGGGTTATACCCAAAGTTGTCCAACTCCCTCTTCGAGCTGCGCCAATCCTTGTCGACCTTCACAAATGTGTGTAGATACACACTCTTGCCGAAGAATTTCTCAAGCGACTTGCGTGCCTCTGTCGACATCTTCTTCAAAGCTACGCCCTGATGTCCGATGATGATACCCTTTTGCGAGTCGCGCTCTACATAGATAACAGCATGGATGTCGATGTTGCGGTCGGTTTCCTTAAACGACTCCACCTTAACCTCAACCGAATAAGGAATCTCCTTATCATAGTAGAGTAGAATCTTCTCACGTATAATCTCCGATACAAAGAAACGGGCAGGCTTATCTGTCAGCTGATCTTTGTCGAAGAATGGGGGAGAGTCGGGTAACAACTCCTTGATACGTCGCATAAGCATGTCGACACCAAACTTGTTCTTTGCAGATATTGGTAGAATCTCGGCATTTGGTAATAGTGTATGCCACTTCTCTACAGTATCGCCAAGAGTCTTCTGGTCGCTTTGGTCTATCTTGTTAATGAGCAAGAGCACAGGTATGGTCATCTTCTTAACCTTATCAAGGAAGTCCATATTCTTCTCCGGGTTCTCCACTACATCAGTAACATATAGCAGTACATCGGCATCTTGAAGTGCAGATTCCGAGAAAGCGAGCATTGATTCCTGAAGCTTGTAGTTTGGTTTCAACACACCAGGTGTATCTGAGAATACTATCTGGGCATCGTCTTCGTTGACAATACCCATGATACGATGGCGCGTTGTTTGCGCCTTAAATGTGGCAATACTTATACGCTCGCCAACAAGCTGATTCATCAGTGTCGACTTGCCTACATTAGGATTGCCAACTATGTTTACAAATCCTGCTTTGTGCATATATTCAAAAAAGTACTTTATGCAAAGTTAGTTATTTTTTTACATATACATAATTATTAATAGCAAAAAGTTGAAATAATAGTGTGAAGTATGAGAAAAAAAAGATATATTTGCATATATATAACCTATAAAACTAATAATGAGATATCTATATATAGCAGTCGTAGCGCTTTTAGCACTGCTGTTGCCATCTAATGTTACAGCCCAGGAGTTCGACAATGTCAGCATTGCCGATGCCTCTTCCGTATGTTCCATTGCGCAAGACGAACAAGGTATATTGTGGTTTGGCAGCGACAACGGACTCTACTCATATGATGGCTACCGCACCATACCACATAACATCACTACAGATGGCTCGGCTGTCAACACACGCATCCATTCAATACATATGCAGCATAATAAACTGTATATGGCTACAGAGCGTGGACTAATTGTATACAATATAAGAAACGGACGCTATGAAGCGCAGCCAGAGAAGGCAAAAGGCGAAATACGTGCCGTGACATGTTATGATGGCAGACTGTGGTTTGGCGGAGCTCAAGGTCTGTTTAGCTGTAATATGCAGTTGGGCGATATACGCATAGAGAGCAAGACATTGCATAATGTATACTCGCTGCTTGCCACAAAGTATGGTTTGTTTGTTGGAACAATATCAGGGTTAACACTATTTCGCCACGGCAAGGCAGCATTGTCTATACGCATAGGCAATGGAATGCAACCACTTGTCAACGCTCTTCTTAGTGACGGCAATGCCGTATGGATAGGAACCGAGGGTGCGCTATACAAATATGATGGAAAGCATCTCGAGGCAATACCGGCATTATCGGGCAATTCGGTTAAGTCGCTATCTGCTTACGGCAACCTGATTTATGCCGGTACTGATAACGGACTATATACATACAACAAGCTTAACGGTACAATATCGCATGCCTTACACGACTCGCGCTCGCAACGTTCTATTGCCAACAACATAGTATGGGCAGTGTTTACTGATTGTTGGGGTAACATATGGGCTGGAACCGATCAGGGTGTATCAGACATCAAACGACATAAGTTCTTCAATTATATTCCCCTTAGCGACATAACCCAAACGGGCGATGGTAACTGTCTTCACCTTATATACAGAAGCACAGACGGACGTTTGTGGCTTGGCGGAACAAATGGACTTATAAGCTATAATGCCACAAAAGGTTTTATGCCTGACGATAAGGGCGATGTAACGTGGTATCGTCAGAACTCGCCTACACATTATATGTCGCACAACCGTGTTAGACGTGTATATTCTGACAGCAACGGTACGGTGATAATATGTACCGACCATGGACTTAACATATACAATCCTGTTACACGACAGATGCGAAACATTGTCGTTACCGACCATTCTAACCGTTATAACACGGCATGGGCTTATGATATTGTGGACGACGGAAAGGGACGATACTGGATAAGCTCGTATATGGGTGGCGTATTTGTTATAGACAAGCATAAACTATTGACGGCAACAAATCCAACAATAATTGCCGACCGCCACTTCCTGAAGGAACTTCAAGGCATACATGTGTCGCAGCTTGTGGCCGATGGACATGGATATGTGTGGGCACGAATGTATGACAGCGGATTAGATCGTATCAATATTAACACATTGCATGTAGAGCATATTGTTGGCAAAGATCAAAACATAAACAACATATGCACCGATAATAATGGTAATGTGTGGGTTGCAATGCAAGGTGAGATAAGGCGTTTTGGATCCAACGGAAAGTCAGAGAGTTTCCGCATTGAGGGCTATACAGATGGTGCCATGCTGTGCGAGGTAGAAGGCAATATATGGATATTTATGGGGCAAGACTGCTGTATACTTAATCCGAAAGGCACGTCTACATGCTTCTCTATTCCTGGATTCCGGCCGCTTGCAGTATGGTATGACCGCACTTCACGTCATGTGTTGCTTGGAGGCAACGATGCTATAGTTGCTGTTCCTACAGAAAACATTCATAATCTAAGACCAAAGACCAAGCGTCCGCAATTTCTTTTGTCGGCTCTGATGGTTGATGGCGAGCCATATATATCAGAATATGGAGCGCCTACTTATCTGTCTGAAATAACACTTACGGCTCGACAGAACAATCTATCGTTCATGTTGTCCGACCTTCCCATGTCTGGTAAACAACCGCGTATGTATGCTTACCGACTTGATGGTGTTGACCATCAATGGCAGTATATGCACGGAGAGCGACAGGAGATAAACTATAGCGCGTTGCCTTCGGGCAAGTACACACTTGAGGTGCGCGAGGTAGATGGATTAGGCAAGGCCGAAGGTATGGTTTATCAATTGAATGTAACGATTCTTCCACCGTGGTATCTATCGTTATGGGCAAAGTTGCTGTATCTGATTATAGTTATAGCATTGATAGCATGGACGGTAAACTTCTATATGATACGTCGACGTCTGCGTGAGGAACGCGAAGCTAAGCAGCAAGTTATGAAAGAATCAGCGGCTCGTTCGGCTTTCTTCGACAATCTGTCCAGACAACTAAAGCAGCCACTTGGCTCATTGTTCGGCTCTATATTAGGTATGCTTCACGATGAGAACGACACCAATAATGTGCGCCATCTTGAAAAGATGCGCCGTAATGTTGTCGATATGAACTCGTTGGTGTATAAGGCTCTCGATGTACAGACCATTTCTAATAACGACAGGCCTGCAATGATAACCATAGACATTGCCGACTTCTGTAGGCGTGCAGTAGATGATGCCAGACAAAGATATGGCAAGTCACTTGACATAGAATATCACACTGATGCGCCAACGGCATTTGTATGTGTTGATGTGGTTGGTATGCAATCTGTGTTAGACGAACTGATAGTCTTTGCCGCCGACAACCATAATGCCGATATGCCAATATCTGTTAACGTAAGCTCAGCCGAAGGCAAAACATCGATAGGTATATGCATACCTGGTATGATTATAGCTAAGACCGACATGCCGTTTGTATTCAACCGCTACTTCCATGTAACAGGTTCTAAGCAGCAAGCAGGTGGCAACACCCTTGCCATAATACACGAGTATGCCGAGCATAACAGCGGACATGCTATGGTAGAAAGCGATGATAACGGTACTGTAGTTAATATTGCATTTGCCACGGTGCAGACATCAACGGCACACAATGCATTTGTATCGGATACAACAGTTGCAACACAAACACCCGACATCGACAGTGCCGATGCACGTTTGCTTGCCAAGATAACCGAAACTGTTGAGGCTCATGTGGCCGATTCCGATTTCAATGTTACACGTTTGCAGGAAACCTTAGGGCTTGGTTCTAAGTTGCTGTACCGTAAGGTTAAGCAGATGACGGGCAAGACACCAGTTGAGTTTATACGCCAGATACGTATGCAGCGGGCTGCCATATTATTAAGAGAGGGCAGGTTCTCTGTATCCGAAGTGATGTACATGGTAGGATTCTCAAACTCGAGTTATTTTTCCAAGTGTTTCCAAAAAGCTTACGGCATAACACCTGCAGCATGGAGCACAGCCAAGCATTAGTTCATATAACAAACTTTTCTATTCGTTGAATATTTTTCTATACTATATATAATATGCGTACATTTGCTTCATCTAAAACGACAAAGATGAATTACCGCAAGGAACATTTCATTTATACACTGATGTGGATATTGATATATATATCGCCAGTGATGGGGTTATATATGCGAATGTCATCCAATCCACATATAGAGTTCTCGTGGTACGAGATATTCAGTGCATGGAAATTCTATACTGTATGGCTTGTTATGTTTGCCGTACACAACTTTCTGCTTGCCCCTTTGCTCATCCTAAAACGACGCACCATATTATATGTTGTACTTAGCTTTACTGTTGTAGCCGTGGCAATGGGTACGCTGTGGTTTATGCGTCCCGAGTATCATCACTGCCGATTGCCACGATACAGCAGGCACGAAAGGGTGTTGCATCGAGACAATATACCCGACTTTAGGCCTGAGGATGAACCTGAAGAGATGTTTGATGATGCATCTAAAGAACAAGCTAAAGATCAGCGTTATCATCGTCGATTTTCATATCTGCGACCTTACGATCCTTTCCCTTTCTTAGGACCTGGCGAACTTGTAACTGCCTTTGGTGGAATACTGCTTATTGGTATGAATCTGGGCGTTAAACTATATTTCAAGTCGCAGGAAGACTCCAAGCTTATGGCGCAGATAGACAAGCACAACTTGGAGCGCCAACTGGAATATCTTAAGTATCAGGTCAATCCACACTTCTTTATGAATACGCTCAACAATATTCATGCTCTTGTGGATATTGATCCCGAACGTGCCAAGACTACCATAGTGGAGCTTTCAAAGATGATGCGGTATATTCTGTACGAGGGAAGCAATAGGCTAATACCATTGCCACGCGAGGTACAATTTCTCAACAATTATGTGCAACTCATGAGATTGCGATATACAGATAAGGTAAGCATTCGTCTGTCGGCACCAAGCAATCTACCCGATAAGATGATACCTCCATTGTTGCTCATCATGTTCGTGGAAAACGCCTTTAAGCATGGTATAAGCTATCTTACCGAATCGTTTGTATACATAACGATAGATGTGAAATACGACCGTCTAAAGTTTGTATGCCGCAATAGTAAGCAGCAGCTTATGGTGAAAGAGAAAAAAGAAGGTGGTATGGGATTGGTCAATGTACGCCGTCGACTCGACCTTCTGTTTCACGATACATACACACTTAATATCGAAGACCGTGAGAGCGAGTATGAGGTAAGTCTTGATTTGCCACTAACGTCACCCATCACTCAAGCTAATGGTAGACAACTGTCAACCGATATGCAAAACAATAACCAACAAAAACAGAATCTAAAATGATAAGAACACTCGTTATCGATGACGAGCCTCTTGCTTTGCAGCAGCTCGCCGCCTACACAGCAAAGATACCATTCCTTGAGCTTGTAGCACAATGTCTTAGTGCTATTGAGGCTCGTGAGATAATGGAGAAAGAACAGATCGACGCCTTGTTTGTTGATATCAATATGCCCGATATCAACGGCTTGGACTTTGTGCGCTCGCTTCAGGCACCTCCTATAGTTGTGTTCACTACAGCCTACTCCGAGTATGCGGTAGACGGATATAAGGTAGATGCCGTAGATTATCTGCTTAAACCATTTAGTTTAGACGATTTTCGCCGTGCTGCCCAACGTGTAAAGAAGCGTTACGAACTTGAGAATGTAATGCCATCGGTTGCACATACTGCTCCTATACAATCCGAGAACGAGGACGACACCATATTTTTTAAGACCGACCATCGTGTGGTAAGGGTCGATATCAATGACATAAGATACGTTGTAGGAATGGCAGAATACCTAAAAATACATCTTGACGGACAAAAGTCTTTAGTCGTACTTCTCAGTATGAAGAAGCTTGAAGAACGCTTGCCCGCCTATTTCTTGCGTATTCACCGCTCGTATATTGTCAATATGAAGAAGGTGATGGAGGTTACCAAGAACCGTATCGTTATGGATGCAGATACTTATCTGCCCGTTGGCGACATATATAAGGAGTCGTTATCGACATATCTTGCCGACAAGTATCTTGGCAGATAGTAGCAGAGGGATAGTGGGTCTTGTCCCAATCTTATTTGGGATGATTCCATACTATTCTTTAAAGTTGTCCTGTCCGTCAGTTTCTCCGTGCAGGGCTTCTTTAAACTTTTCCCAATCCTGATATCCCACAAGCAGCGAGATTTTATCAAGAATCTCACGCTTAGGTTTCTCTGTGCCCTTGATGTATTTAGACAATTTTTCGAGGGCAATCATCTTCTGCGGAATGAGCTCAAGTTTGTGCTCAGCCGCATCAAAAAGTTTCTTTAGTGCGTAATTCATAATTCACAACCTACTGATAATGTAATATTTCGGGGCAAATGTACGGCTTTTTAATGGAAAAATAGTAATTTTGCAGACATATTTTTCATTCTTATAATCACTGTATGAAAGAATTAGCACTTAAGTACGGATGCAATCCGAACCAAAAGCCCTCCCGCATCTACATGGAGGAAGGCGAACTCCCCATCGAAGTACTCAACGGCCGTCCCGGCTACATCAATTTCCTTGATGCCCTCAACTCATGGCAGCTTGTGAAGGAACTGAAGGCAGCCACCGGTCTGCCCGCCGCAGCGTCTTTCAAGCACGTCTCTCCCGCAGGAGCCGCAGTAGGCTTGCCTTTGAGCGACACGCTTAAGAAGATTTATTTCGTTGACGACGTGAAGATAGAGTTGTCTCCGATTGCATGCGCTTATGCACGTGCCCGCGGCGCCGACCGCATGAGCTCTTACGGCGACTTCGTGGCTCTTAGCGACACTTGCGACGCTGCCACAGCCACTCTCATCAAGCGTGAGGTGAGCGACGGCGTAATCGCACCCGACTTCACTCCCGAGGCTATCGAGATTCTGAAGGCAAAGCGCAAGGGCACATACAACGTGATAAAGATAGACCCCGCTTACGTGCCCGCACCGATAGAGCACAAGCAGGTGTTCGGCGTTACCTTCGAGCAGGGACGCAACGAAGTTCGTCTGGACGATCCGAAGCTCTTCGAGAACATCCCCACAAAGGCAAAGAACTTCACTCCCGATGCCATCCGCGACCTTATCATCTCGCTTATCACACTGAAGTATACACAGTCGAACTCTGTATGTTACGTAAAGGACGGTCAGGCCATCGGCATCGGTGCCGGACAGCAGAGCCGCATCCACTGCACACGTCTCGCAGGCAACAAGGCTGACATCTGGTGGCTTCGCCAGCACCCGAAGGTGATGAATCTTCCCTTCGTGGACAACATCCGTCGCGCTGACCGCGACAACACCATCGACGTATATATCTCTGAGGACCATGACGACGTTCTGCGCGACGGAACATGGCAGATGTTCTTCAAGGAGAAGCCCGAGGTGCTCACAATGGAGGAGAAGAAGGCATGGATAGCTGAGAACCGCGGTGTGGCTCTCGGTTCGGACGCTTTCTTCCCGTTCGGCGACAACATCGAGCGTGCTCACAAGAGCGGCGTAGAGTATATCGCACAGGCTGGCGGTTCGGTACGTGACGACAATGTCATTGACACTTGCGACAAGTATGGCATCACAATGGCGTTCACCGGCGTGCGTCTGTTCCATCATTGATAAAAACAATTCTAACTTCTTATTTTTCTTAATAACAGATTATGAGCAAAGGCGACGATATAGACGCAATCATTGCCAACGGCATCTCTTGGGGTCGCGGTGGAGCAAGTGGCTCTTCCAAGAACGATGATAAGGTGAAGACGAAGGCAAAGAAGAAGAAGTACATCACCGGTGCCCATGGCAGCGGTTCGGCTCGTCAGAAGGCTAAGTACCGTGAGCAGCGAGCCAACAGAAACAAGAAGTAACATCAACTATCCTATAAACGTCAAGGGTGTGCAGCCGACCGTCAGGTCAGGCTGCACACCCTTGATTGTTTTTGCGGTATACGTTTGTTTGTTGTTTGTTGGACGGTTCTTACTTAGCCTTATCCAGCTTCATCATTATCTTTCCCACGAAGATGGCGTGCTTGCCGTTCTGGTCGTCCGGAATCATCCGTCCGTCAGCATTCTTCGCGTACTTCAGCGTTGTGAAGTAAGAATGAGAATGTCCGCCGAGCACGATGTCGATGTCGTGGTTGCGGGCAATCATTTCCTCGTCATCCACGTTCTGCGCCAGTCCCCATCCGAGATGCGAGAGGCATATCACCACGTCGCACTTCTCCTCCTTCTTCAGCTTCTTTGCTATGCGGTCGGCAGTCTCAACGGGGTCAAGGTATTTCACGCCCACACACTTGTTCTCGTCCACCAGTCCCAACATCTGCGGGCAGATGCCGAGAACGCCGATGCGCAGTCCGTTGCGCTTCAGAATCACGTAAGGTTTGACGATGCCCTCGACGGGAGTGCCCGTAAAGTCGTAGTTGGCGCATACCACCGGGAACTTCGCCATACGGAAGATGCGTGCCATGTTGTCCAGTCCGTAGTCGAACTCATGGTTGCCGATGGTCACGGCATCATACTTCATCATATTCATCAGCCCTATCTCCACGTCGCCCTTGTATATCGTGTAGAACGGCGATCCCTGCGAGAAGTCGCCGCTGTCGAAGAGCAGCAGGTCTGGATTCTTCTCGCGTTCCTGATTTATCATTGCCACACGTCTTACGAAGCCGCCGCGTCCAGCCACGAGAGTGTCCTGCAGGTTGGGATTGAGCGGCAGGATGCAGGAGTGTGTGTCGTTGGTGTGGAGTATTTCGAGTGTCTTCTGCGCTGCAGCCGTCAGCGTGGCGAGGCAGAGACACGCCGCCACGAATATCTTTCTTATTGCCATTGATGTCATGTGTTTTCGCTTGTTATTGTCCATTGTTATCTTACTTCACGGTGATGCGTCCCTCCACCTTCGAGCTTACCTCCTTGCCCTTTGACTGAGCGTCCTGGAAGAATTTCTCGATGAGATATCTGACGTTGTTCTCCTCGTCTTGCGGCGACACCACGTCCTTCTTTTTCTTGAATGCTCCCATGTGGTCGTTGCCTTGCGCCACATAGTCGAGTGTGGCGATGCGGTAGTTGGCAGCCGGGTCAATCGGCTTGCCGCCAACTGTGGCTGACAGCAGCTTGCCGTCGCGCGTAATCTCGAGGCGCACCTCATGGCTGACGCCTTCGCCTTTACACAGAGCAATCTGCGTGAACAGCTCCGTCACCTCCTCGCCGGTAAGCGTCAGGAAGCAAATCTTGTTCTCGAAAGGCGCCACGTCAAGGATGTCGCCCTTCGTGACGGCTCCCTTCGTGATGGCAGCACGTATGCCACCTATATTATACACGGCGAAGTCGGGTTTCTCATTGAAAGCCTTGCTGCTCCATATCAGCACGTCGGCAAGAAGATTGGAGAGCTCGCTCTCTGGTCGGTGAGTGGACATATCGTGAGCCGCATATCCCATAACCGGACTCATCATCGCATCCACGCGCTCCTTATATGGAGCCAGGAACGCCACAGCCTCCTGGTTCTGTGCGTTGTCATAGCGCGAGTCGATGAGTATGCGTGAGCGTTCGATGCCCGTGATGGTGTAGTGGTGTGTGGCACACGACGAAGCGAGCAGCGCCGTCGTGGCAAGTGTAAGCAAAATCTTGGATTTATTCATATCTAATTGGTTAACTATGGCAAAAATACAAATAAAAACCGAAACATCGGTAGCGTTTGAGAAATACTTTGGGATAAGCATGACAATATTTGCATGCTTACTTTATCACCCACTCTGCGAAGTATAGATTCTTCTCCGTAAGTTTCGATATCTGACATATTTTTTGTAATTTAACGCCCTGTTAAGCAATACGTCACTATTAAGAGCAAAACTGAATGAAAAACCTATATACAATTATCCTCCTCACCCTTCTTTCGCTGTTGATGCCATCCTTGGCTGCTGCCCAGAGCTTCCAGAATGTCAGCATTGCCGACGCCTCCACCGTGTGCTCCATAGCGCAGGACGGACAAGGCATTCTGTGGTTCGGCACAGACCGCGGACTCTACGCCTACGACGGCTACCGATCAATTCCGCACAATACGGATGCGGACGGAACGCCGGTCATCACGCGTGTCCACTCTATTCGCATCTTCAAGGACATGCTATATATGGCTACGGAGCGCGGACTCATGGCGTACGACATCCGCCGCGGACGTTATGCAGAGCGGACTTCCGGCGGCATGGGCGAGATGCGTGCCGTGACGATATACGGCGGACGCCTGTGGTATGGAGGTGCGCAGGGACTCTTCAGCCGTGACTTGCAGACAGGCACGAAGCGTACGGAGAACGCCCGGCTGCATAATGTATATTCGCTGCTTCCCACACGTCATGGTCTGCTCGTCGGCACCTTGACCGGTCTGACCGTCCTGCGTAACGGCAAGGCTCAGCCCATACGCATAGGGGAGGGGAGCCAGCCGCTCGTCAATGCTCTTCTTGGCGACGGTGAATCGGCATGGATCGGTACGGAGGGCGCTCTTTACAGATACGACGGAAAGCGTCTTGAGAACATCAGCCCGCTGTCGGGCAATTCGGTGAAGTCGCTCTCTGTATACGCAGGTCTTATATATGCCGGTACGGACAACGGTCTGTATATATACAATAAGAAGGACAAGACCGTAAGGCATGCCCTGCACGACTCGCGTTCGCCGCACTCCATTGCCAACAACATCGTGTGGGCTGTCTTCTCTGACCGATGGGGCAATCTTTGGGCTGGCACCGACCAGGGTGTGTCCGACCTGAGGAAACGTCGCTTTTATGACTACATACCGCTTAGCGACCTGACCAATACGGGTGAAGGCAACTGCCTGCACCTCATCTATCGTGGTTTGGACGGCAGGATGTGGCTCGGTGGCACCAACGGCCTTATCACCTATGGTGCCACACATGGATATATGCCTGACGATATGAACGGCATAACGTGGTTTCGTCAGAGTTCGCAGACTCACTATATGTCGCACAATCGCGTCAGACGGGTGTATACCGATACGGACGGACGGGTGCTCGTATGCACCGACCACGGCATCAACATATACAATCCGCAGACACGCCAGATGCGTAACGTCATCGTCACCGACCAGTCACGCCGTTACACCACGGCTTGGGCTTATGACATCATTGACGACGGAAAAGGACGTTACTGGATTTGCTCGTACATGGGTGGCGTGTTTGTGATAAGCAAGAAGAAGTTGCTCGGCGCCACTACGCCCACCGTCATGGCTGACCGACATTTCCTGAAGGAACTGCAGGGCATGCACGTATTGCAGCTCGTGAAGGACGGACGCGGAAGGATATATGCACGTATGTACGACCGCGGACTTGACCGAATCAGTTCCGCCACAATGCGGGTGGAGCATCTTGTGGGCAAGGACCGTCTTGTCAGCGACCTCATTGTCGACCGACGGGGCAACGTGTGGGCGGCGATGAAAGGCGAAGTGCGCTGTTTCGGACCGGGGGCGGCTGCTGACCGTTCGCTGCACATAACCGGATATGACGCTGCGGACGCTGCCATGCTGTGTGAGGTGGAAGGCAATGTCTGGGCTGTCATGGGTTCGGACTGTTGCATATTAGGCAAGGACGGCAAGACCACGCGCTTTGCTGTGCCCGGATTCCGTCCGCTGGCAATATGCTATGACCCCGTGTCGCGCAGCGTATTGCTTGGAGGCAACGACGCTGTGGTGAGCATACCCATTGCCAACGTCATTCATGGCGGCACGGATAAGGGACATCGAGGCAAGCTGTTTCTGTCAGGTGTGATGGTGGACGGAAAGCAGTTCACCTCCGACGAAGGTTATCCTACGTATCTCTCTGAAATGACGCTGACGGCAAGACAGAACAACGTGACGTTCCAGCTGACCGACCTTCCGCAGTCTGGACAGCAGCCGTGCGTCTATGCTTACCGCCTCAAGGGAGTGGACCGCACATGGCAGTATATCCACGGCGAACGGTTGGACATCAGTTACAACGCGCTGCCGCCTGGAGACTATACGCTGGAGGTGCGTCTGGTGGACGGACATGGCGAGGCGAAGGAAGAGGTGATGGCGTACGGCGTTACCATTCTGCCGCCATGGTATCTCTCGGTTTGGGCAAAGATTGTCTACCTTATTATATTAATATGTCTGGTGGTATGGGTGATGAAGTTCTGGATGATGCTCCGCCGTCTGCGTGAGGAGCGCGAGGCAAAGGAGCGTATCATGCAGGAGTCGGCTGCACGTTCGCAGTTCTTCGACAATCTGTCTGTCCAGCTGAAGAAGCCGCTCACGTCGCTCTTCGGCGCGGTGCTCAATATGCTCTATGCTGAGAACGACACAGCCAATATGCGTTCTCTTGAGAATATGCGTCGCGATGTGGTGGACATCAATTCGCTTATGTATAAGGCTCTCGACATGCAGCAGACCTCAGACCATAAAGCATCGGTGGCTACCACTACCGTTGACATTGCCGACTTCTGCCGACGTGCTGCCGAGGACGCACGCGCCAAGTATGGCAAGACGGTTGATATCGGTTATCGCACCAATGTGCCGAAGGTGTATGCTGACTTGGATGTCGCTCGCCTGCAACTTGTCATTGACCAGCTTATCGACTTTGCCGCTCGTAATCGTGCTGCCGATTCTGCTGTCAGCATAGCCGTGTCGGCTGACAAGGATAAGGTGGATGTCGTGGTTGGCATTCCTGGACTGACAATAGCTGAGGCTGACATGCCGTTCGTATTCAACCGTTACTTCTCCTTTGGTGGTAATGCGCAGACAGCTGACGTCAATACGCTCGCCCTCGTCAATGAGTTTGCCAAGCAGAACGGGGCACAGGCAGCTGTGGATAGTGACAACGAAGGCACGGATGTGACGATGACTTTCGCTTCGGCATACGTGGAAAGCGCAGGGCAGGAGGCGGCTGACAGTAAGCCGATGGCTGCGAAGAAGAACGACGCTGACTCTGTGGATGCCCGTCTGCTTGCCAAGATTACGGATATGGTGGAGTCACATATCGCCGATTCTGACTTTAATGTAACCCGTCTGCAGGAGTCGCTTGAGATAGGATCGAAGCTGCTCTATCGTAAGGTGAAGCAGATGACGGGCAAGACGCCCGTGGAGTTTATCCGCCACATACGCTTGCAGCGTGCTTCGGTATTGCTGCGTGAGGGACGCTTCTCGGTGTCCGAGGTGATGTATATGGTGGGATTCTCTAATTCCAGCTACTTCTCGAAGTGCTTCCAGAAGGCATACGGCATCACTCCTGCGGAATATGCTCGTCAGTAGAAGACGTGAACAAACTATTTAATTAAAATATAATCATACTATTACAATGACAAAGATTTTCAACAGACTGCTGCTCCTCGCATGCCTTATGGCACCGACGGCGGCAACGGCACAGGTGTGCCTTGTAAGCAAGGGCAAACCGCAGGGACGCATTGTCCTTGCCGAGGATAACGACGTGAACCGCAAGGCGGCGAAGATGTTGCAGCGTTTCGTACGCGAGACGTCTGGTGCCGAACTTGACATCACAGCCACAGCCAAACGCGCCAAGAACGACGTGGTGATAGGCGGAAAGACAACGGAGGCTACGGACGACGGATACGTCATTGACTGTACGCGTGGCGCCCTCACCATAAAGTCGGCAGGCGGCAAGGGTGCCATATACGGCGTGTCGGCTTTGCTGGAGAAATGTATGGGCGTGGACTATCTTGCCAAGGACTTCTATACGCTTACTCCGTCGGCGGACATCCGCATTCCGGAGATGCACGTGGCGGAAAGCCCGGCGTTCCGTTTCCGCCAGACCTTCAGCTATTCCAACAACGACAGCACTTACCGCGACTGGATGAGGCTGCAGGATCACAGTGAGCTGTTCGCCAACAATATGTGGGTGCACACGTTCGACCGACTCCTGCCGTCGAAGGTGTATGGCAAGGAGCATCCGGAGTATTACTCGTTCATCAGCGGCGAACGACGTCCCGGCAATCACAGCCAGTGGTGTCTCACCAATCCGGAGATTTTCGAAATCGTGGCCAGTCGCATCGACTCCATTTTTAAGGCTAATCCCGGACGTAACACCATTTCCGTCAGCCAGAACGACGGCAACGACACTTACTGCCAATGCCCGGAATGTAAGAAGGTGAACGAGTATGAGGGGTCGCCGTCAGGTTGTTACATAAGATTTCTTAATAAGTTGGCAGAGAGATTCCCCGACAAGCAGTTCTCCACGCTTGCCTATCTCTTCACCATGCACCCGCCAAAGCATGTAAAGCCGCTGCCTAACGTCAACATCATGCTCTGCGACATCGACTGCAAGCGCGAGGTGCCGCTCACGGACAACGAGTCGGGACGCGACTTCGTAAAGGCAATGGAGGGTTGGGCTAAGATATCCAACAACATCTTCGTGTGGGACTATGGCATCAATTTCGACAATGTGGTGGCGCCGTTCCCAAACTTCCATATCTTGAAGAAGAACATACAGCTCTTCAAACGCAATCACGCTACGATGCTCTTCGAACAGGTGAACGGCTCGCTCGGCACCGACTTCTCGGAGATGAGGGCTTATATGATTGGTAAGCTGATGTGGAATCCGGAACTGGACGCCGACTCATTGATGAAGACTTTCATGAAGGGATATTACGGTCCGGCTGCCACCTATTTATATAGGTATCAGCAGATGCTGACAGGAGCGCTGCTCTCGTCAGGCACGCCGCTGTGGATTTACGACTCGCCGATAACTCATAAGAACGGTATGCTGAACGCCAACCTGCGCAAGGCGTACAACGAACTCTTCGATGAGGCTGAGAAGGCGGTGGAGGCTGACTCGGCACTCCTGGCGCATGTCCGCATAGCACGACTGCCGCTCAGATACAGCGAGCTGGAGATTGCACGTACGGAGAACGGTGGCGACAAGGCTGAAGTGGAGAAGGCGCTCGATACGTTCCAGAAGACTTGTGCCATGTACGGCGTGACGACGCTTAATGAACGTAACAATAATGTGGACGACTACTGCCGACTCTATCGTGAGCGATTCCTGCCGAGCGACGTGAAGAACAAGGCGGCTGGCGCAAAGGTGACGTGGAACATTCCGCCGCAGGAGAAATACCAGCCCATCGCAGACAAGGCTCTTACCGACGGACTATACGGAGGCACCACCTACGTGGAGAGCTGGGTGGGATGGAACGGCGAGGATGCCGACTTTGTCCTTGATATGGGTGAGACTAAGACCGTGCGACAGGTCAGCACCGACTTCCTGCATCAGCTCGGAGCATGGATTCTGCTGCCTAAGAGCGTGGCTTATTACGCCAGCGAGGACGGCAAGACGTATAACTTGATGGGCACTCGTGAGTTTGCGGAAGACCGTGACATCAGCGTGAAGTTCGTTCCTGCCGTCGTAAGTCTTGACAAACCTGTCAAGGCAAGATACATCCGTGTGGTGGTGAAGACTCTCGGTCTGTGCCCCGACTGGCATTATGGTGTGGGCTATCCCGCATGGTTCTTCCTTGACGAGGTGGTTGTGGAATAATGTTCCCTTACGCGCACATTATATAATATATAGATAACATATACATTATTATATATATCGTATCACAATGATGAAACTGAAAAACATATTCATTCTTGCTGCTGTGTCGCTGATGTCAGCGATGGCTGTCGCTCAGAACGTAGCGATTATCCCTCAGCCATATCACATAGATCAGCAGAAAGGCACCGTTGTGCTTGGTGCCAAACCCACGGTTGAAGTGGACGATGCGTCGCTTATGCCGGCGGCGCAATACCTCTCTGACGCTTTCGAGGCTCAGACCGGAACGAAGCTGAAGGTGGTTTCGAAGGGTGGCGACATCCGTCTTTGTCTTGCAAAGGATGGTGAAGAGGGCGCTTACTCGTTGAAGGTGGAGCGTGGTGGAGTCACCATGTCTGGCTCTGGATATACGGGAATTATAAACGCCATTGCCACATTGCGACAGTTGCTGCCCATGGTAAAAGGAGAGAAGGTGGTGTTGCCGAAGATTAATGTCAGCGACCGTCCGCGATATGGATGGCGCGGACTGATGGTCGACTGCTCGCGACATTTCTATACCGTTGACGAGCTGAAGAAGCTCATTGACGTCATGGCTTACTATAAGCTCAACCGCTTTCACTGGCATCTTACGGACGACCAGGGATGGAGAGTGGAGGTGAAGCGTTATCCGTTGCTGACCGTAAAGGGAGCATGGCGACACTTCAACAATCAGGACTCGCTCTGTATGGCTAATGCCGCTAAGGAGGATATGCCCAACCTGCTGCTGCCGGAGTCGAAGATAAGGACAGCTGCGGACGGAATGCAGGAGTATGGCGGATTCTATACGCAGGACGACGTGCGCGACATCGTGGCGTATGCTGCCAAGAGAGGCATAGATGTGGTGCCGGAGATAGATATGCCGGGTCATAGCCTCGCTGCCATCGAGAGTTATGACGGACTCTCTTGCTTCGAGCATACGGGGTGGGGCAGACTCTTCACCACGCCGATGTGCCCGGGAAAGGACAAGATGCTGGAGTTCTGCCGCAATGTCTGGACGGAGATGTTCGCTCTCTTCCCCTTCGAGTATGTGCACATTGGAGGCGACGAGGTGGATATGAAGAACTGGAAGAAGTGTGCGGACTGTCAGAGGAGAATGGCGGACAACGGGCTTACTACGGAACCGCAGCTTCAGACATGGTTTAATCATTACATGGAAGCATTCTTCCGTGAGAACGGCAAGAAGATGATAGCTTGGGATGATGTCATAGATGGAGGACTGTCGCCATATACCACTGTGATGTGGTGGCGCTCATGGTTGCCGAAGGGACCTAAGAAGGCGACGTCACATGGCAATGATCTTATTGACGTACCAGTATCGTTCTTCTATCTCAGTACGAGGGAGGACGACACTAAGTTGCCCGGCATATATAACTTCAATCCTTACGAAACTCTCAACGAAAACGAGGCTAAGCTTGTGAAGGGCATCCATTCTTGTCTTTGGGGAGAAAGGGTGGCTTCTGTGGAGAGAATGTGGTATCAGCTCTTCCCCAGACTCACAGCGGTGGCTGAGAAGGCATGGAGTATGCCGGAGCGTATGAATTATGATGACTTTACGAAGCGATTGCTCACGCAGCTGCCGAGGCTTGAGGCGATGGGAGTGAAGTATAGGCTTCCTGACCTTACCGGACTCAATCGTGGAAATGTTTTCGTCTCTACGGATACGGTGAAGGTGGCCTGCATTGATCCGTCTGTTACAATAAGGTATACTAAGGACGGTACGATGCCGCAGCAGACATCGCCGGTTTATACCGGACCGATGGCTGTGACTGAGACCACGCATTTCGTGTTCTGCGCATTCGGAAGGGACGGCAGAAAGGGTGATGCTTTCCGCTCTGACTTTGTGAAGGACCAGCTCCATGAGGCTGTAACCACAGAACAGCAGCTTCAGACCGGACTCTCAAATCTATGGTATGACTATCCGGGAGATTGGTGTAAGGGCATAGAGGAGGCACCGCTTAAAGGCGAATACGTCACCGATGGTGTCTGCATACCTAAGGAAGCAAAGGAAAATATAGGTCTGGTCATAACCGGATACTTGGAAGTTCCGGAAGACGGAGTCTACACTTTCCGCCTTTATTCGGACGATGGAAGCCAGCTTACTGTAGACGGAGTGATGGTTGTTGACAACGATGGCATGCATGATGCGCGTGAATTGGTGGGTCAGCATGCTATGAAAAAGGGTCTTCATCCCATCCGTGTGCTCTATTTCGACCATAATGGTGGCGACTTGAGGCTGAAAGTGGAGGATAAGCACGGAAAGGAAGTTAAGGTCAGATACTGGCATTAATGTTGTAAAATCAAGGTAAAAGCGCCCTAAAACGTGCTTTTGCCTTGATTTCGGTCAATTTAAGACTAAAAAGTGTAAGTTTTTGCAAACTTTTTTGTCGAAACTCTTGCAGGATTAACTTTTTTGCTATACCTTTGCAAACGCTTTCGAGAACAAACGAAACCTCAAGCAAAACGAGTTACGGTTGTGTTAAGAAGGCGTTAAATAAAGAAAGAGTTCTTTGAAAAGATTTACATAAACAGACAAGTAGTACAAGAAGCAA
>OIZF01000088.1_pt1 | contig 60420 bp, 52 predicted proteins | sample 1588471 | NCBI WGS metagenome assembly OIZF01 (sample SAMN03283279) | human gut metagenome | biome: human-associated habitat; material: feces | host: Homo sapiens | place: Peru | collected 2012
AAGAAGAGAAAAAGCTAAGGAAGGCTGAATTTGAGGCTGGCCGAGAGGCTGGAATAGAGGAAGGTCGAATGGAACTGCTAAAGCAACAAATCCAAAGAAAACTTTCCAAAGGAAAATCAATAGATGAGATAGCAGAAGAATTAGAAGAATCTGTTACCGTTATACAGAATCTTATAGGTGAGTATGAAATAAAATAGTTTGAATGTTAGAAGAAGCTTCGAACTAAGAAATTAGTGAGCAGCTTCTTCTTTATATGAGCGCAGTTTTCATTTGAGATTGAAAGTTAATCAGTTTTCTTTTATAATAAGAAAGATAGTCACAATGGAGATAGATTGTGAACGAGCAAAGAAAAGGAGAAAGAATACAAAATGGAAAAGAATGTATTAGCAGTTGTTGCGGGACATGAAATTACAGAAGAGGAGTTGAACGCATTTATCCAGAGACTGCCTAGAGAACAGCAGATGTATGCGACAAACCCACAGTTTAGAGAACACTGCAAAGAGCAGTTAATCGCAATGAATGTACTTGCACAGTGTGGAGTTGACGAAAAACTCGAAGAGACAGAAGAGTTTCAGAAGATCATAGAGGATGCAAAAAGAGATATTTTAGCACAGCTTGTATTAAAGAATACATTAGATGCAGTAACAGTTTCAGATGAAGAAGCAAAAGAATTCTTTGAGAATAATAAGCAGCGTTATGCAAAACCTGCTACAGTAAGTGCAAAACATATTTTGACAGATTCAGAAGAAAAATGTAATGACATTTTAGAAAAAATTACAAGTGGAGAGAAAGAGTTCGAAGAAGCTGCGAAAGAATTTTCAACATGTCCATCAGGAGCACAGGGAGGAGACCTTGGAGAGTTTGGCAGAGGACATATGGTGAAAGAGTTTGAAGAAGCAGCATTTGCAGCAGAGGTTGGACATGTTGTAGGGCCGGTTCAGACTCAGTTCGGATATCATTTGATCAAGGTTGAACAGAAAAATGATGCCAAGGAAGCAGATTTTGAAGAAGTCAAAGAACAGATTAAAGCAGAAGCTTTGAAACAGAAACAGGATAAAGCTTATTCAGATAAAGTAAATGAATTAAAAGCAAAATATATTCAGTAAGAATGCAGAGGCATTCTTGAAAAATAAGTATGTTTAAATTCTACTTATTCCCGTAAGATTATGAGAGTATAATCAAAAATCAAGATAGTTAGTTAGATTGGAGAAAATATGAAGAAACGAAGTGCGATATTATTGGCTTTATTATTGAGTGTATCTATGATAAGCCCGGCATTAACCTATATGCAGGCCTATGCTGAAGACAGTGTGAATAATGTGATTGTAGAAAGCGAGGAGCCGATAAATATTTCGGGTACGGGTGAAGTAGAAACACAGCCGGAACAAAGTGGTGACAATGTGAACAGCGGGACTGACACAACAGATACAGAGGATGCTGGACAAATCGAGGAAGATAAAGAAGCTGGTGAGAATGCAGGTAAAGGTGAGGATGAGAGCACAGCTAAGAGCGATGAACTGACAGGGGCAGAAGAAACGGTTTCAAAACCAGAAGAAACTCCAACACCAGAGCCTGCACCTTCTCCAAATCCGGAACCAACACCAGAACCGGAACCAAATCCAGAGCCTACACCAGAACCAAATCCAGAACCGGGAGAAGACACAAAAGTTCTTGAAGACGGAACATATAAAGTGCAGGTGACATCAAGCAGTTCTATGTTTAAAGTGACAGATTGTGTATTAACAGTAAAAGAGGGATGGATTAGTGCACAATTAACCTTGAGCGGAAAAGGATATGGATATCTGTATTCAGGTACTGCCAAGCAGGCAGCTGCGGCAGAAGCGTCACAATGGGCACCATATGTAGTGAATGACAATGGCGGATACATGTATACAATCCAGATAAGCGGACTGGATACAGAAATTCCGGTTGCAGCTTATTCTATAAAGAATAAAAAATGGTATGATAGAACGCTGGTGTTCCAGTCAGATTCTTTACAGAAACTGGAAGATGGCGGAAATGGTGACGGTGGAATTTTGCCAAATCCATCACAACCGATAACTCCGATAACTCCGATAACACCGACGGAGCCAACAACACCAACTGTTCCTACCGTGCCGTCAATTCCAGAAGCGCCAACACCTGGAACTGGAAGTAATGGAAATACAGGGGATACAGGAAATACAGGTACAGATACTGGCTCAAAATACGATTCTAATACAAATGGTTCTACCTCAAAAGTAGAAAGTACAACAGCTTTGGCAGATGGAACATATACTCCGGATGGCTTTAAGTGGTCAGGCGGAACCGGAAAAGTACAGATTACATGTAATGAGATTACAATTCAAAATGGACAGGCATTTGCAACATTAGTATTTAGCAGTGACCATTATCAATATGTAAAAGCAAATGGAAATACATATTATACGACAAAGGGTTCTGGAACTGCGACAGCGGTAATTCCGGTGGCGTTAAATCAGAATAACCGCATTATAGCAATGACGGATAAGATGTCAGTGGCACATGAGATTGAGTATCACATTTATGTATATCTGGCAGCCGCTAGCGGAAGTAATGCAAATGAAAGCAAAGTAATAGGAAACGGCAACAACGATAGTAAAATACTGGATGAAGAAGCTCCGGAGATCATGGGACTGGAATATCAGTCAGAAACAAAAGTAGAACATGCAGAGTGTTTCAAGATTTACCATTATGAAAAAGGAATCGTTCTTTTAGAAGTAGATATGACAAAGAATACTGCCAGAGAGTCTGAAAAAGAAGAAGAGAAGAAAATATCCGACGACGCAACAGCAAAACTTTATCAGGCGAATATTGTGAAGTATTTACTTGTTCCGGAAAATGTAAATATCCCGGTTGGACTTGACCAGGACATGATACTTGTAAATATCCCGGCAGACAGAGTTTATGTAGCATCTGAAGAAATTTTGAAGACGATGGAGCAATTAGATTTGCTGGATTCTGTAGCCGCAGTTGGTTCTAAGAAAAAAGACTGTACAGTTTCTGAAATCGCAGACAGAATGAGTAAAGGAAAAGATGGTAAATCAGCAGAGGTTGTATATGGAGGAAGCTATGATGCTCCAAAATATAAAACATTAGTAAAACAAAAAGTAAACCTCGCAATCTTCCCGGCATCAATCCTTCCTCAAAAAGAGAGTGATACAAACAAAGATACACTTACAGTAAAAGAACAGACAGAACGTTTTAACGAATATACAGAAAAATTTGCAATGCTTGGAATTCCATTTATCGTAGACTGTTCAGCAAATGAAAAGACTGAGCTTGCGAAAAAAGAATGGATAAAAGTATACAAAGTATTATTCGGATGCGAAGAAGCCATTGGGGACGGGGAATAGTGGCTCTTTTGATACAGGAAGTGCATAAAACGACAGGTGAATGATATGAAAAGAAAATGGTATCAATATATTGCAGTTCTGCTTATATGTATATTTGCTTTAACCGGATGTGGTTCATCGCAGGAGAAGGCGAAAGAGAATCAAGACTCAGCTCCCGAGATTGCCGGACTTACTTATGAAAAAACAATGAATCTGACCTATGCAGAAGAATTCGATGTATACTATTACAAAGGCGGATATAAGCTGATCAATATTCAGGAAAGCGGAAAATATTTAATCGTGCCGGCAGGAAAAGAAGCTCCGGAAGGATTGGATGAAGACATTCAAATAATCCAGCAACCATTACAGCATGTCTATATGGCTGCCAGTGCCTCTATGTCCTTGATCGCATCGATAGATGCGGTGGATTGCGTGAAGTTTTCCGGATTGGATGAATCGGACTGGTATGTCGATGCTGCCAGACAGGCTATGCAGAAGGGCACCATGATATATGCCGGGAAATACAGTGAGCCGGATTATGAAAACCTGGTAGACGGAGATTGTGATCTGGCGATTGAATCGACAATGATACTGCACACCCCGAAAGTACAGGAAATGATAGAAGATCTGGATATTCCTGTGCTGGTAGACTATGCGAGTTATGAATCGCATCCGCTTGGAAGAACAGAGTGGGTAAAACTGTATGGAGCGTTGTTTAATAAAGAAACAGAAGCAGAAAACTTCTTCTCTGAGCAGGCAAAAATCATCGAAGATTTGGAAGGCTTTGAAAATACAGAAAAGACGGTGGCATATTTTTATATCAATACAGATGGAACCGTAGTAGTCCGAAAATCTGATGATTACATACCGGCTATGATCGAGATAGCGGGAGGACGATATGCATTTTCTGATTTAAAGAATCCGGATAATAATGCCCCATCAGTAAAACTGACAATGGAAGAATTTTATGCGACAGCAGTAGATGCAGATTATCTGATCTACAATGGAACAATTGTGGGACAAGTAAGCAGTATTAAAGAATTAGAAGCAAAAAACAATTTGTTTTCAGAATTTAAAGCTGTGAAAAACGGAAATGTCTGGTATACAGGAAAAAATCTCTATCAGTCAACGGATACAGTCGGTGAATTGATCCGAGATATTCATTTAATGCTGACAGAAGAAAATCCACAAGACATGACATTTTTACAGAAAATGGAATAATTAAGGTAATGGTGAGATAAAAGATTGGTGAGAAAATATGGAAAATCATAGTTTTCAAATGGAAAATTTAAAAAGACGTTCCAGATATACGATGGTATTTATCACGATGGCAATTCTATTTTTTATAATTGTAGTGTTAAATATCAATACAGGAAACGTACATATTTCGGTGGCGAAAATCTTGAAGATTTTATTTTTAAGAGACGGAGAAGCTGTAGAATATAATATTATATGGAAAATCCGATTGCCGAGAATATTGATGGCAGCATTGCTCGGAGGAGCATTGTCATTGTCGGGATTTTTGCTGCAGACATTTTTCTCAAATCCAATTGCAGGGCCTTTTGTGTTAGGAATATCCTCCGGTGCAAAGATGGCAGTGGCCATGACTATGATTGTTTTTTTGAAATATATAGGCACATTTTCTTCCTATACACTTGTAATGGCTGCATTTATCGGGGCATTGATTTCGACAGGATTTATTTTGCTGATGTCAAAAAAAATACATCATATGGCTTCGTTACTTGTCGGAGGAATTATGATAGGATATATCTGTTCCGCAATCACAGATTTTGTAGTCACTTTTGCGGATGATTCGGATATCGTAAATCTGCACGGCTGGTCACAAGGAAGCTTTTCGGGAACCAGCTGGAGTAATATTCAGGTGGCTGCAGTGATTGTGGAAATTACGGTAATCTTCACATTTTTTCTGTCAAAGCCAATTGGGGCATACCAGTTGGGAGAAGGATATGCACAAAGCATGGGAGTAAACATTAAACTCTTCCGTGTGGCATTGATTTTATTGTCAAGTATCCTGTCAGCATGTGTGACAGCATTTGCCGGACCAATCTCATTTGTGGGAATTGCGGTTCCGTTTCTTACAAGAAAATCATTTGGAACAGCAAGACCACTCATTATTATTCCCGGAACATTTTTTGCGGGAGCGGTATTTTGCATGTTGTGTGATTTGATTGCGAGAATGGTACTGGCACCGACAGAGTTAAATATCAGCACAGTAACGTCTATATTAGGAGCTCCGATTGTGATTTATATGATGCTGAAGCGTGAGAAGGGAAGATAAGAGATGACAGATCATTATATCCGGCTGGATAATCTGGCGGTAGGTTATCAGGGAAAAGCGTTGATCCATGATATTAACATAGAGATTAACAAAGGTGAAATTGTAACATTGATCGGGCCGAATGGTTCGGGAAAGTCCACGATTTTAAAGAGCATTACAAGACAACTAAAGTGGATTGCAGGAAATGTGTTTTATGATGATACGTCTCTTTTACAATTGTCTTACAAGGAAATGGCTTCGAAGATGGCGGTGGTTTTGACAGAACGAATCAAAACGGAGTATATGACTTGTCACGATGTAGTAGCAATGGGACGTTATCCATATACCGGGCGGTTAGGAATTTTAACAGCTAAGGATGAGAAAATCGTCGAAGAAGCAATGGAGACGGTGCATGCATTAGAGTTAGGAAATTGTAATTTTAATGAAATCAGTGACGGACAAAGACAACGTATTTTGCTTGCAAGAGCAATTTGTCAGGAACCGGAAGTGATGATTTTAGACGAGCCAACTTCCTTTTTGGATGTGAAACATAAGCTTGAGCTACTCTCGATTTTGGAGCGTATGGTGAGAGAAAAGCATATTACAGTTATTATGTCCTTACATGAAATTGAGCTGGCACAGAAGGTTTCGGATAAAGTGATGTGTGTGAAGGGTGAGACGATTACTCATTATGGACAACCGGAGGATATTTTTACAGAGCCGATTATCCGAGAATTATATGAGATAGAAAATGGATATTTTGATCCGTTATTTGGAAGCATGGAATTACCGAAGATAGAAGGAAATCCAAAGACTTTTGTTATATCTTCTGGAGGAAATGGAATACCAATTTACAGGAAACTTCGAAAGGAGCAGATACCTTTTATGGCAGGAATCCTCTATCAAAATGATGTGGACTATCAGGTTGCAAAGGTATTGGCGACACAAGTGATTGAAGAAACTCCGTTTGAGGAAATAAGCGAACGGGCATATGAGGAGGCAATCAAAGCGGTACAAATGTGTGATATAGTGATCAATGCAGGAGTACAGATTGGCAGTGCGAACCGAAAATTGTTAGATATCATTGAAGAAGCTAAAAGACTGGGGAAAATGTGAGGCCCGGTCTTTTTCTTTTTTACTTAATTACTTAAATTAAGTTGACATATAAATTAAACAATGATAAGTTTAAGTTAATTAATTAAAAAATAAACGGAGGTATTACAATGGGTTACAGACAGGAATATGAAACATGGTGTACAGATGAGTATTTCGATGAAAAAACAAAGGCAGAATTAAAGGCTTTAGAGGGGGATGAGTCTGAGATTGAGGATCGCTTTTATCGAAAATTAGAATTTGGAACAGGCGGTCTCCGCGGTGTAATCGGAGCGGGAACAAATCGAATGAACATTTATACAGTTCGTCAGGCAACACAGGGACTTGCTAATTATATCCTTTCACAAGATGGGCAGGAAAAAGGAGTTGCAATCGCGCATGACTCACGTATTATGTCACCTGAATTTGCAAGAGAAGCTGCACTGTGTCTGAACGCGAACGGAATTAAGACATATCTTTTTGAAAGCCTCAGACCGACACCAGAGCTTTCTTTTGCAGTAAGAGAGCTTGGATGTATTGCAGGAATTGTAATTACGGCAAGTCACAATCCGAGAGAGTACAACGGATATAAAGTTTACTGGGAGGATGGGGCACAGATCACACCTCCTCATGATAAGAATATTCTTGCAGAGGTTGCAAAGGTTACAGAGTATTCTCAAGTACATACAATGGAAGAAGATTCTGCAAGAGTGGCGGGATTATTCCAGATTATCGGTACAGATTTTGATGCAAAATACAATGAGCAGCTGAAAAAACAGAGTATCCATCCGGAAATTATTAAAGAAGCAGCAAAAGATATGAAAATTGTTTACACTCCACTACACGGAACAGGAAATATTCCGGTGCGTACAGTGCTTCGTGAGCTTGGATTTGAACAGGTTTATGTCGTAGAAGAACAGAAGAAACCAGACGGAACTTTCCCAACAGTTGCTTATCCAAATCCGGAAGATGAGAAAGCCTGGACACTTGCACTTGAGCTTGCGAAGAAAGTAGATGCAGATATTATTCTGGCTACAGATCCGGATGCAGACCGTCTTGGGGTCTACGCAAAAGATACAAAGACAGGAGAATATGTAAGCTTTACAGGAAATATGTCTGGAATGTTGATTGCAGAATATATTTTAAGAGAGCGTACAAAGAACGGAACAATGCCAGAGAATCCGGCACTTGTTGAGACAATTGTAACAACAGATATGGCAAAGGCAATCGCAGCTGATTATAATACTGCATTGATTGAAGTACTGACAGGATTCAAATATATTGGAGAGCAGATTAAATTCTTCGAGCAGACAGGAGCACATAATTATGTGTTTGGACTGGAAGAGAGTTATGGCTGCCTGGCAGGTACATATGCGAGAGACAAGGATGCCTGCGTAGCAGTTATGATGCTTTGCGAGGTTGCTTCTTATTATAAGACTCAGGGTAAGACACTTTGGGATGCGATGGTTGATATGTATGAGAAATATGGTTACTATAAAGAGGGACTTGCTACAGTTACATTGAAAGGAATTGACGGAGCACAGCAGATTCAGGAGATGATGACACAGTTCCGCGAGAATCCACCGAAAGAACTGGCAGGACACAAGGTACTTGCAGTGCGTGATTATAAATCTGATACAAGAAAAGATATGGCAACAGGAGAAGTGACTAAGACAGGACTTCCGGCATCGAATGTATTATATTATGAGCTTTCAGAAAATGCATGGTGCTGTGTACGTCCATCCGGAACAGAACCGAAAATTAAATTTTATTTTGGAGTAAAAGGAAATTCACTGGAAGATGCGGCAGAGAAACTGAAAGCACTTGAGGAGGCTATGACAGCAGGGAGGGCATAAAATGTCTGTTACATATAGTGAAAACAGAAGAATCTTTAAGCTGGATACAGAAAATACATCATACTTGATCGGTATTTCACCAGAAGGGTATGTTGGGCATGTATATTATGGAGAATATTTAGAGGATGCAGATGCGTACTATTTGTTAAGAACAGAAGAACCGCCGTTTACACCGTCTGTAAATGAACGTGAAAAATCTTCATTTTTAGATTTCTTTCCGACAGAATATCCATCCGGAGGAGTAGGAGACTATAGAGAAAGCTGCATTAATGTCAGAAATGAAGCAGGATGCATGGGAAGTGAGTTCTTCTACGATTCTTATGAAATTAAGCCGGGAAAACCATCATTGGATGGACTCCCTGCATCCTTTGGCGCAGCAGAGGATGTCACTACACTTGAGATTACCTGTGTTGATCCGGTCTTAAATCTGAAATTAATACTTTCCTATTCAGCATTTGAAAAGGAAGACGTAATAACAAGAAGCGTGAAAATAGTAAATACAGGAAAACAGCAGGTAAGACTTGAGAAAGTTTACAGTGCATGTCTGGATATGGATAATGAGAATTTTGAACTGCTCACACTTCATGGTTCCTGGGCCAGAGAACGTCATATCCAGCGTCGGCCAATTTGTTATGGAAAGCAGCTTGTATCATCTGCAAAAGGAGAATCCGGACATCAGGAACATCCGTTTATAGCACTTGTGACACCGGGAACAAACCAGCAGCAGGGAAGAGTGTATGGAATGCATTTCGTATACTCTGGTAACTTCATCGGACAGGCAGAACTGACACAGTTTGATACTGTCCGTATGGTAATGGGAATCCATCAGGAAGAATTCTGCTGGAATTTACGCAGTGGTGAATTATTTCAGGCACCGGAAGTTGTGCTGACATTTTCGGAAGAAGGACTTGGAAAGATGACAAGATCCCTTCATGATTTCTATCGTCAGCATATGATCAGAAGTAAATACAAAGATCAGAAACGTCCGATCCTGATCAATAACTGGGAAGCAACGTACTTTGATTTTAATACAGAAAAACTTCTGGATATTGCAAGAGAAGCGAAAAAAGACGGCATTGAGATGCTTGTTATGGATGATGGCTGGTTTGGTAAGAGAAATTCGGATAACTGTTCACTTGGAGACTGGTTTGTAAATGAAGAGAAGATTAATGGCGGACTGAAGCATCTCGTAGAAGAAGTGAAGAAAATCGGACTGAAATTCGGTATCTGGTTTGAGCCGGAGATGATCTCACCGGATTCTGAACTTTATAAAGTACATCCGGAGTGGACGATTCATATTGAGGGACGGAAAGCAACACAGAGCCGTCAGCAATATGTACTTGATCTTTCCAATCCGGAGGTTATAGATTATGCATATGAATCTGTGGCAAAGATTTTAAGAAGTGCGCCGATTGACTATGTGAAATGGGATATGAACCGGCAGTTAAGTGATCTTGGCAGCAGTTATCTTGACAAAGATTCGCAGCAGGAATTATTCCATCGTTATGTGCTTGGCCTATATAAAATGCAGGAACGTTTGATTACGGAATTCCCTGATTTGTTACTGGAAAACTGCTCCGGAGGCGGTGCAAGATTTGACCCTGGAATGTTATATTATAGTCCACAGATCTGGTGCTCAGATGATACGGATGCAGTAGAGCGTCTGGAGATTCAGGAGGGAACTGCACTGATCTATCCGCTGTCTACAATGGGAGCGCATGTCAGTGTGTGTCCGAATCATTCCGTAGGACGAATGACACCATTCGAGACAAGAGGACATGTTGCACTTGCAGGAACATTTGGTTATGAACTGGATATTACAAAGCTTCCGGAAGAGGAGCATAAGATGATCAAGGAACAGACAGAGATGTATCATAAGTACAATGACCTTGTAAGAGAGGGGGATTATTACAGAATTGCTTCCTTCTCTGAAAATGGTCATTATGATTGCTACATGGAAGTCGCGAAGGACAAATCAGAAGCACTTGTAACTTATGTTCAGGTACGCGGTGTGCCGAATAATAAGAGTAGAAAGTTTAAGCTGCAGGGATTGGATCCAAAAGCAATCTATCAATTAGAAGGAACAGAGGAGCGCTATTCGGGAGAAATTCTGATGAAAGGTGGATATCTGTTTAAAGATTTCTGGGGAGATGCGATCAGCAGACTGTACCATTTTGTGAAAAATAATAAGTAGTAAAAGAAAGCTGTGAGAAAGTAAGAAGTTTTTATTTTCTTACAGCTTTTAAAAGTTAAATCAAAATTTAATGAAAAACAACTTAAATTAAGTTGACAGTGATTTGCTATAATGTTAACGTATTTATAGGTGTTAATAGCATTATAAAAAAGAAATAATAGATGAGCGTCAGAAAGTAGGGAAGAAACGTGGGACGAAGAAAGAAAGTCCGTCTGGAACAAATTGCGGAAGCAGTGGGTTCGAGCATTGTAACTGTTTCAAATGCATTAAATGATAGAAAAGGAGTCAGCGAAGAACTGCGTAACCGAATTAAGGAGAAGGCAAAAGAAATGGGGTATGAAGCATCAGAGACAGCGGTGCAGATGAAGAATAAGTCCTATACAATCGGAGTAATTGTAGCAGAGCGATATGTGAAAGAATACCCATCGTTTTATATGGAAATATATAAGTGTATTGCGCAAGAAGCGACAAAAAGGGGAAGCGTGACAATCCTTGAAGTGGCTGGTGAGAAGAAAGAAAAATTAGAACAAGAGTTTAATACATTTCAAGATATAGATATATCAGGCATTATCATTATCGGTGAAATGAATAGGGATTATGTAAATAAAGTGAAGAAATTTCACAATCTTCCAGTTGTATGCGTGGATTTTTATGATGTGGCAGAAGATATTGATTATATTGTTACAGATAATTTTGGTGGGATGGAACAGATGACTGAACTGTTGCTCAAGGCTGGATGCGAGAATCTGGTTTTTGTTGGAACGCCACAGGCGACAGGGAGTATTATGGACCGCTATATGGGCTTTGTGAAAGCAATGACAAAATGGGAGAAAAAAGTAGATGCCACTTGTGTGATTCCAGATAGAGATGAAAACAGATATAGCTATAAGATAGATGTTGAGCTTCCGGATAAACTTCCGGATGGGTTCGTATGCAATTGCGATAAAGCAGCGAAAACATTACTTGATAAATTAATGGAAAAAGGAGTTTCTGTACCGGAAGATGTTTCAATTGTGAGTTTTGATCACTATTATTCGCAGGTACAAAACGGTATTGAATTAACAACCTATGAGAATGATGAAAAAGTAATTGCAAATATCAGTGTGAATACATTAGTGAAACGGATTGAAGGCGGAAAACATCCGAAAGGAATTCGAATTGTAGAAGGCAGAGTGATTCGAGGAAATACAGTAATGGAACATAAGAACTGAGACAGGTGAAGAGAATGGGAAATGTAAAAATGAAAGATATAGCAGAGGCATTGAATGTGAGTACAGTTACTGTCTCAAATGCACTTGCAGGGAGAAAAGGTGTAAGCGAAGAGGTTAGGACTCGAGTCGTAGAAAAAGCAAAAGAACTTGGGTATGATATGAAAAAAAATACGAACAAAAGTCAGGGATTTACCATAGGCGTGATTGTTGCAGAAAAATACCTGGAACTTGGAGTATCCTTTTATTGGAGTATGTATCAGAAAGTTGCATATGCAGCATCAAAAAGTCAAAGTGTGACAATGCTTGAAGCATTGGGGCAAGAAAATGAAGAAAAGGGAATCCTTCCTAAAATCGTCAAAGATAAAAATGTAGATGGTTTGATCGTGGTGGGATGGATAAATGAAGAATATATACAAAAGCTTGTGAGAGAAACAACGATACCGGTAGTTCAGCTGGATTTTGCAGCACATAATATTCCGTGCGATGCAGTTGTATCTGCAAATTATATCGGAATGTATAAAGTGACAAGATATATGTTGGAAAAGGGGCACAGAGATATTGCATTTGTAGGATCGATTTATGCAAATGAAAATATTATGGATCGCTATTTTGGCTATAGAAAAGCGTTGGAAGAAAGAGGAATTTCATTAAGAAAAGGGTGGCTTTTGGAAGACCGAGATCTAAAGACCGGAAAAATAGAAATAACTTTGCCTGAAAATATGCCAAGTGCATTTGTGTGTAACAGTGATTTGACAGCCAGCCGAATTTATGATGCTCTGGTGGAAAAAGGGTATCGGATACCGGAAGATATCTCGATTGCAGCTTATGATAATTACTTGTTTGGACACCCATTTGCAAGACAGCTTACTACTTATAATGTAGATATGGCTCAAATGGCAGCAAGTGCAGTGAAGCTTTTAAATGGAAAAATCCGTGGAATTGAAAAACGATATGGAACGAGATATATTGATAGTGTAATCGTAGAGCGCAACAGCGTAAAAGATTTAAATACTTAAAAAGACTCTTTACTTATTAAAGAGCCTTTTTTAGGTTGGAAAATTAAATTTTGAATGTGTGATAAAATTAAATTAGGGTAAAAATTAATATACATAAATTATATAGATTAAAAACAGATTAAATATTAAATGAAAAATAAGTGCTTAAATTTAAGTTAATCGCTAAAAATGGAGAAAAAATCGGTATTGAAACAGTTAAAATATACAAAAAAAGAAGTGCCAAATTGTGCATGATGCGGAAAATGAATAAATAAAGCACTTAATATTGAAAATAATTAAAGTTAATGTTAAGATTAAATCAACTTAAAAAGCAATAAAAAAGGAGGAAGAAAATATGAAGAGTAAAGTTGCAAGTAAAGTAATCGCAGCTTCAATGGCAGCAGCAATGGTTGTATCAATGGTTGGATGTGGAAGCAGCAAGAAAAAGGTTGAAGCAACAAAGATTGATGTTACTTTTGATCAGATTGAGGTTGGAAAGGATTATACAGATATTGAAGCTAATCTGAAGTTCCTTACTCATAAGACTGATGTTGTAGATACAAAGTTTAAAGAGTATGTAGAAGAGTTTCAGAAATTATATCCAAATGTAAATATCGAATATGAAGGTATTACAGATTATGCCAATGATGTGACGACAAGACTTTCCACAGGAGACTGGGGAGACATCTGTATGATTCCTACAACTGTAGATAAAGATGAGCTTTCTAATTACTTTACAGATTTTGGAAGTTATAAGACATTAAGTGAACAGTACAATTATCTTGATAACTTCAAATATGGAGATCAGACATTTGGAATTCCATCCATGGCAAATGTACAGGGTATCGTTTACAACAAGGCTGTTTTTGAAGAAGCAGGCGTAACAGAAATTCCGAAAACACCGGATGAATTTATCGCAGCATTACAGAAAATCAAAGATAATACAGATGCAATTCCATTGTATACAAACTTTGCAGCAGACTGGACAATGTGTGCATGGGATGCTTATATTGACGGAAATGCAACAGGAGATCCGGCTTATTCACATGAAGGAAGAACAAAAGGTTTGAATCCATTTTCTGATAATGGGGATGAGACAGGACCATATGCTGTATACAATACATTATACACAGCAGTAAAAGATGGTTTAACAGAGGAAGATCCGACAACAACTGACTGGGAAGGATCAAAAGGAAGAATGAACAACGGTGAGATCGGATGTATGGTTCTTGGTTCCTGGGCAATCCCACAGATCCAGAGTGCAGGAGAGAATTCAGATGATATTGCTTACATGCCATTCCCAATCACAGTAAATGGTAAACAGTATGCAGCAGCAGGCCCTGACTATTGCTATGGTATTAATGTAAATAGTTCTGAAGACAACCAGATCGCAGCAATGTGCTATATTAAATGGCTTGTTGAAAAATCAGGTTATGCAGAGTCAGAAGGCGGAATTTCTGTAGATAAAGATGCACAGCTTCCAGAAGCTCTTTCATCATTTGCAGATGTAGAACTTATCATTAATGATCCGGCACCGGAAGGAGAAGAAACTCTTGCAAATGATATAAACAACAATTCAGAGCTTGGAATCAATGTTTCAGGTTATATTCCAAAAGAAATTGTAGAGAATGCAATCACTCCGAATGGAATGACAATGGATGAGATGGTTCAGGAATGGAATGAAAAGTGGACAGCAGCTCAGGAAGAAGCAGGAGTTACACCACAGAAATATGATTATGAGAGCAAATAAATAATGACAGAAATCAGTCATGAAAGAACATGAGAAAAGTCATGAGATGAGAGAAAAGGCAGACGATTCGGAAGAAAAGAGGTTCTGCCTTTTTCCAACAAAGAAGGAGAGGAGAAAAAATGACGGGCAATAAAAAAACATTTACACAGTGGATTACCTCCGGAAAAATAAACCGCCGGTTATGTATTATTACATTTATGCTGGTACCGCTTGCCCTTCTGACAGTGTTTACCTATATTCCTTTTGCAAAAATGATTGAATTTAGTTTCTATGATATGAAATATATCGGAAGCAGACAATTTGTCGGACTGCAGAATTATATAGAGGTATTTACGAGAAAGGACTGCTTCAATGCATTAAAGCTTAGTTTATATTACTTTGTTGCTTCTTTTGTACAGTTGGGACTTGCATTATATTTTGCAACAATTTTAAGTTTCAAGACAAAAGGCAGCGGATTTTTTAAGGGATTGATGTTCTTCCCATATCTGGTATGTGGTATTGCGGTAGGATTTATTTTTAAGTTCTTCTATACAAGAGGATTCGTACTTGATACCGTTCTTCAGTGGTGTGGTTTCAGTCTTGATAGTTTACCATATTGGTTGAAGGATACAAGTATTAATAATATTTCTGTAGCTGCAACATCTGTATGGAGGTATATGGGACAGAATATGGTTCTCTTTATTGGAGCCATCATGTCTGTAGATTCATCATTGTATGAAGCAGCAGCGATTGATGGGGCAAACGGATGGGCTAAATTCCGTTATGTCATTCTTCCAAGTATCAAAACAATTATTGTATTGAATATGATTCTTTCTATCACAGGTTCTCTTAGTGTATTTGAACCACCATATGTTATTACAGGTGGTGCATTTGGAACAGGAACTTATTTCGTTATTATGAATAAGCTGGCACATGAAAGCCAGAAGGTTGGTTTGGCATCAGCAATGGCAATTATACTTCTTGTATTGATTATGATCGTTACAGGAATTCAGAAATGGGTAGAAAGATATTTCTTCGGTGTTGGTGATCAGGAAGCAATCTACGCAGTGAAGAAACGCAAGAAGAGATTGGAAGCAGAAGCAAAAGCGAAAGGAGGAGAGATGTAATGAAAGGAAAACCAAAACAAATTATTTGGACTGTTTTTAAATATTTTACACTCATCCTCGGAGCGTTTGTTTCCGTTCTCCCGGTTATTGTCTGTGTGATTACAGCATTTAAGACACCGGAAGAATATCAGTCAACAAATGTAATGACAATGCCACAGAGCTGGGCATATTTTGATAACTTTACACAGGCATGGAAACAGGCGAATATGGGAGTGGCATTCAGAAACTCCACAATTATCCTTGTATTCGTGTTGATCGGGTCTGTGCTGACAGGTTCTATGATCGCATATGTTCTGAGTAGATTTAAATTCAAAGGGAACGGACTGGTCAGAAATTTGTTCCTGTTTGCATCACTCCTTCCGGGTATCGCAATGCAGGTATCTGTATATCAGATTATGTATACTTTAGGATGGATTAACTTCCTTCCGGGTTACATCATTATGATGTGTGGAACAGATATTATTTCTATCTATATTTTCATTCAGTTCTTTGAAAATATTTCAACTTCTCTGGATGAATCAGCAATTATGGATGGATGCACTTATTTTGGAGTGTTTTTCAGAATTCTTTTCCCGCTGCTGAAACCGGCAATCGTAACGGTTATGATTTTGAAAGGCGTGGGCGTTTACAATGAATACTATACTGCAAATCTTTATCTGCAGGATAAAAACAGACTTGTAACAGTTGCAACATCATTATTTAAATTTACTGGACCACTTGGAAACCAGTACAACTATATCTGTGCAGGTGTAATTATTACAATGCTTCCGGCATTGATCGTATTTGTTGTCTGCCAGAAACAGATTTACAGTGGACTGACACAGGGTGCTGTAAAGGGTTAATGATTAAAAGAGATGAGTAAGACGGAGGAATAGATATGAGTAACGTAAAAATTATTGGACCAAATGTACCAAATATGCCATGGCAGGAGAGACCGGCAGACAATCAGACAGGACTTCCACTTTGGAGATATAATGAAAATCCGATTATTGGAAGAAATCCGGCACCGGGAGTTGCAAGAATCTTCAACAGTGCAGTTATGCCATATGAAGATGGATTTATTGGAGTGTTCCGTGGGGAACAGACAAACGGAGTTCCTTATATTTATCTTGGAAAGAGTGAGGATGCGATTCACTGGAATTTTGAAGAAAACAAGATTCCTTTTAAAGATGAAGATGGAAATGATTTTATGCCGATTTATGCATATGACCCAAGACTTGTAAAAGTAGAAGATACATATTATATCATCTGGTGTCAGGATTTCTACGGAGCTGCAATTGGTATGGCTAAGACACAGGATTTCAAGACATTTACAAGAATTGAGAATCCATTCCTTCCATTTAACAGAAATGCAGTTCTTTTCCCAAGAAAGATTGATGGTAAATTCAAACTTCTGTCTCGTCCAAGTGATAGTGGACATACACCATTTGGTGATATTTTCATTTCCGAGAGTAAGGATTTGGAATATTGGGGAAAACATCGTCATGTAATGGGAAGAGGCTCAGCATGGTGGGAGAGTGTTAAGATTGGCGGCGGAGCAGCACCAATCGAGACAAGTGAAGGATGGCTTCTTTTCTATCATGGTGTGTCAGGAACATGTAATGGTCTGGTATACAGTATTGGTGGAGCAATCCTTGATATTGACGAGCCATCTAAAGTGAAGTATCGCTGTGAAACATTCCTTCTCACTCCGGAAGAGTGGTATGAGGAACGTGGATTTGTGCCGAATGTTACTTTCCCATGTGCAACAATCCATGATGCAGAAACAGGAAGAATTGCCGTATATTATGGAGCAGCTGACAGTTATGTAGGACTTGCATTTACAACAGTAGATGAAGTTGTAGACTATATCAAAGATCACAGCGTAGTAACAACAATGGACACAGAAATTGGAAAACGATAATTCGGGATATGCCTGGAGGAAAGAAAATGTTTGTTACAGAAATAAAAGAACATCTTGTAAATGACTTGATTCCATTCTGGCAGGGACTGAAAGATGAAGAAAACGGAGGATTCTACGGATATTTAAGCTATGACTTAAAGCTGGATAAAAGGGCCGTGAAGGGATGCATCCTGAACAGCCGGATCCTCTGGTTCTTTTCTAACGCATATATGTTATTAGGAGATTCTTCTTTATTAGAAAGTGCAACACATGCTTATCAGTTCTTGAAAGATTATTGTGTGGATAATGAGTTTGGAGGTGTCTTCTGGTCGCTGACTTATGATGGCACACCGGAAGATACAACAAAACACACTTATAATCAGGCATTTTCAATTTATGCACTGGCTTCCTATTATGATGCTTCAAAAAACCCGGAAGCATTGGAAATTGCCTGGAAGCTATATGACCTTGTTGAGTCAAAATGTAAAGATAAATATGGATATCTTGAAGCATTCACAAGAAGCTTTGAACCAGAAGAAAACGACAAATTGTCGGAAAATGGTGTAATTGCAGAAAAGACGATGAATACACTTCTTCATGTGTTTGAAGCATACACCGAATTATATCGTGTGACAAAAGCGGAAAAGGTTGCTAAGCAGATTCGATTTATGATGGATATCATCAAGGATAAGGTGTTCAATAAAGAAATTGGCCGGCAGGAAGTCTTTTTTGATAAAACATGGAATTCGTTGATTGATCTTTATTCGTATGGACATGACATTGAAACTGCATGGTTAGTAGACAGAGGACTTGAAGTGTTGGATGATGAAGCATATACGAATATGCTTTCTCCAATTACAAAGATAATTACAGAAAATATTTACAACAGAGCATATATTGATCATTCGCTTGTGAATGAATCGGAGAACGGCGTTGTCGATACAACTCGTGTATGGTGGGTTCAGGCAGAGGCTGTGGTCGGATTCCTGAATGGATATCAGAAGCAGGGAGACAAGAAATTTCTTGATGCCTCAGAAGATATCTGGAACTATATCAAGAAATATTTTATAGATAAAAGAAATGGTTCAGAGTGGTTCTGGTCTGTGCAAGAAGATCATACACCAAATGAGAAGCCGATCGTTGAACCATGGAAGTGTCCATATCATAATGGAAGAATGTGCTTTGAAGTGTTAAGGAGGATGAAGGATGCTTCATAAACAGTTTTATGTGGAACAGGCAAAAGTTGATCGTCTCGTTGCCAGAAAAAACCAAAAGACAGATTTTTATAATGGAATCTATGATCGTTACAAATATCCGGTATTGACAAGAGAGTTTGCACCGGTACATTGGAGATATGATTTAAATGAAGAGACGAATCCATATTTTATGGAACGTCTTGGAATTAATGCAGTGATGAATTCCGGAGCAATTTATTTGAACGGAAAATATTATCTTGTAGCCAGAGTAGAGGGAAATGATAGAAAATCTTTCTTTGCAGTAGCAGAAAGCGATAACGGAATTGATGGATTCCATTTCTGGGATTATCCGGTTGTACTTCCGGATACATGCCCGGAAGAAACAAATGTCTATGATATGCGTCTGACACAGCATGAGGACGGATGGATCTACGGAGTATTCTGTTCTGAAAGCAAGGATAAAGAGGATCCGGATCTGTCAGCAGCAGTTGCAGAGGCAGGAATTGTAAGAACAAAAGATTTGAAAACATGGGAGAGACTGGATAATCTTAAGACATTACAGTCACCACAGCAGAGAAATGTAGTTCTTCATCCGGAATTTGTTGATGGAAAATATGCTTTCTATACACGTCCGATGGATGGATTTATCGAGACTGGAAGCGGCGGTGGAATCGGATTTGGCTTGTGTGATGATATTGAGCATGCAGTGATCAACGAAGAAAAGATTATCAGTAAAAGAATTTACCATACTTTGACGGAAGCTAAGAATGGTGCCGGAGCAGTACCAATCAAAGGTAAAAAGTGCTGGATCAATGTTGCTCATGGTGTGAGAAATACAGCAGCAGGACTTCGTTATGTATTATATGTGTTCGGAACAGCACTTGAAGATCCTTCAAAAGTTATTGCAGAGCCATCAGGAGTATTTCTTGTTCCATTTGGAGAAGAACGTGTAGGAGATGTTTCGAACGTTGTATTTACAAATGGTGCAATCGCAAGAGAGAATGGAGATGTGTATATCTATTATGCTTCTTCAGATACAAGAATGCATGTGGCTACAACAACAATTGATAAATTGGAAGATTATTTATTTAATACACCGGAAGATCCACACAGATCACCAGATTGCGTAAAGCAGAGATGTGAGCTGATTAAAAAGAATTTAGAGTTATTACAAGCGTAAAAATTTTAAAGGCCATACTTACAAAAATATATGAACAGGGGGCTTTAGCCCCTTGTTCATAAAAATAGCATTGAGAGGAGGGACTGAAAGATGAAAGATATTTTAAATGATATCAAAGAAAAGACAGAAGGAATGAGTCGTCAGGACAAAATTAGTTATATTCTGACTTATTATTGGTATCATATGCTGATCATTTTTTCGGTACTTGCTCTGATTGTTATTTTTGTTGTACATTATGCGACTTATAAGAAACCAGAATTTACTTGCGTAATGGTAAACCAGCAGATAGATACGCAGCGGGATAATCAGATGACAGATGAATTTGCAAAATTCAGCAAAATGGATCCTAAAAGAGTTGAAATTAATTCAAACTACAATTTCTCATATGGAGATTTAAATTTGCCGGATGTGAATGAAAGTTCAAATGAAAAGTTTTTCCTTCAATGGAGAAATAATGAATTAGATGCAGTCATCATGACAGAGAGCTTTTATGAATATTGTAAAGAGGTTGGCGGAGAGTTTCGTGATTTAGATGTGTGGGATATAGATACAGGAATGTATGAAAAATTTCAGGATAATGGAAAGACAACCGGAATTATTCTTGGGACAGATCGGATGACAGAAAAAGTAACAGGGACAGGAGAAAGACTGTTACTTGTATTTCCATCAAACGGAAAGCATGAAAAAGCCAGTAAATTGTATTTGAAATATATAATTGGAGGAAATGCAGATGAAAAAATTAACAACAGATAATCCTTTTTTTGAATTTATGGGAAGTGTTGGAGATTGGATTTTGTTAAATCTTTTATTTGTTCTGACATCAATTCCCATCATAACAGTTGGTATGTCGTTGACTTCCTTATATCGAATTGTTCTTCGGAGAATGCGGGGAGAAAATAATTATGTGTTTAAAGAATATTTCAAAGCATGTAAGGAAGAGTGGAAGAAGAGTACAATTATGTGGATTTTGTTTCTTCTGCTAGCATTGTTGTTACAGTTTGATCTGATGTATATGAAACATATGTGGAAATGGTTTTCGATTGCAATCTGGGTGATTGTGATTGTTGTCAGCAGCGTATTTAGTTATGCATTTCCTTTGCAGGCAAGATTTGAGAACAGTATAAAGAATACACTGATCAATGCACTTGTTCTTGCTGTAAAACATTTACCATATACTATCTGTATTGTATTACTTAATGCAATTCCTATTTTGTGTCTTGCCTCAGGTGTATTTGCAACCCGCATGGCAATGCCGGTTTATTTTTTCTTTGGATTTGCAATGACAGCGAGAATAAACTGTATTTTCTTCAATAAGATATTTGATCAGTTTATGAATAGAGAATAGGCGGAGGGAGAAAAGAAATGAAAGATGTGAATTTGAAAAGACTGAAAAACTGTATGAAAAGAGCAGAGGCAGGAGAAGAACTTACAATTGGTTTTTTGGGAGGTTCGATTACGCAGGGAAGTCTTGCGACAACAATGGAGAATACGTATGCTTATCGTGTGTTTACGTGGTGGAAGCAGACATTCCCGAAAGCAAATTTTCATTATGTAAATGGAGGAATCGGTGGAACAACTTCTCATTACGGAGTTTCCAGAGCAGTGACAGATGTATTAATGTATCAACCGGATTTTGTGGTTGTTGATTTTAGTGTAAATGATGAGGCAGACACATTTTTCCAGGAAACGTATGAAGGAGTTGTCAGAAAGCTGTTAAATTGGGATTCAAAACCGGCAGTAGTTCTTTTGAATAATGTTTTTTATGACACAGGTCTGAATGCACAGGAATATCATAATGAAATTGGAAACTGGTATCAGGTGCCACATGTGAGCGTAAAAGATACAATTTATCAGCAAATGAAGGCTGGTGAATATACGAGGGAAGAACTTACACAGGATGGACTTCATCCAAATGATAAAGGACACAAACTTGTTGCAGAAGAAATCGAAAAATTCCTTGAAAATGTAAAGGCAGAAGTGGAAATTGAGGAAGAAGAGCCTGTCTTTCCAGAACCAATGACAGAGAATGCTTATGAGAATGCAAGACGCTTAACAATTCGTGAGATTTCACCGAAACTGTGTGGATTCCATGCGGATACAGAAGAGAAAACAGGACACCTTGATCATTTCAAAAATGGATGGATCGGAAAAAAAGCAGGGGATTCAATTCATTTTGAAGTGACTGCTTCTTGTATTGCAGTGCAGTATAGAAAAACCATCCAGCTTCCGGCAGCGAGAGCAGAGCTTGTTTTGGACGGAGATAAAGAACATGCAATCCTTTTAGATGGAAATTTTGATGAGGACTGGGGAGATTGCCTGTACCTTGAAAACGTATTGCACCATGGAGAAAAGAAAATTCATACGGTAGATATAACAATTCTTCCGGAAGATGTAACGGATGTAACTCCATTTTATCTGATGTCATTAATTATTGCATAGGATCTTTGAAGGAGAGAAAGTAATGAGTATTTTAAAATTAAAACCAAGTTGTAAGGACTATCTGTGGGGAGGTCACAGACTGGCAGAAGAATATGGAGTAGAGTATGATGGAGATATCCTTGCAGAGGCATGGGAACTTTCCTGCCACCCAGACGGACCGTCTTATATTACAAATGGAAAATATGCCGGAAAGACACTGGAAGAATTCATTGAAGCAGAAGGCAAAGAGGTTCTTGGTACACACTGTAGAAGATTCCGTGATTTTCCGATTTTAACAAAATTTATTGATGCAAAGCAGAACCTGTCAATTCAGGTACATCCGAACAATCGCTATGCATTGAAGAATGAAGGTCAGTATGGAAAAACAGAGATGTGGTATATCATGGACGCAGAGCCAGGAGCATTTTTGTATTATGGATTCAAAGAAGAAATTAGCAAAGAAGAGTTTGCAAAAAGGATTGAAGAGGATACACTTTTAGATGTTCTGAATGCAGTACCGGTTCAGAAAGGTGATGTACTCTTTATTGAATCTGGAACGATTCATGCCATCGGAAAAGGAATTCTGATCGCAGAGATCCAGCAGAATTCGAATGTAACTTATCGTGTTTATGATTATGGTCGTGTAGGAAAAGATGGTAAAAAGCGAGATCTGCATATCGAGAAAGCGCTTGCGGTTACAAATCGAGTACCAATCGTAAAAGATAAGAGCAGTTATCCTCATGTGGCAGATTGTGATTACTTTACAGTAGATAAACTGAATCTGGATGGAACTTTCATGAAGAAGATGGAAGGTACTGTTTCCGATGCTTCCTTTGCAAGTATTCTGTTCCTTGATGGAGAAGGAACGATTACAAATAATGGAGAGACAATTCCTTTCAAAAAAGGAGACAGTTTCTTTTTGACAGCCGGAAGTGGCAGCTATACAGTAGAAGGACAGTGTGATGCACTTGTTACGACAATCCGCGAAAAAGCAGCTCCGGTCAGAATCGGAATCGATATCGGAGGTACGCAGACAAAGATTGGACTGGTAGATATTCACCAGAAGCTGATTGTATCTGAGACAATGGATACCGATGCACAGCGTCCGGCAGAAGAAGTGATCCATGAGATTGCACAGAAAACATTGGATCTTCTGGAAGCACAGGGCATTGCAATGGATCAGTGTGTAGGAGCAGGAATTGGCGTTCCTGGGACTGTAGATAGAAAAAATGGAGTAGTCCGCTATTCAAATAATATTAAATGGGAAAATGTAGAGCTTGCAAAAGAAATGGGAAATTATCTTCCGATTCCGATTAAAATTGCAAATGATGCAGATTGCGCAACACTTGGTGAAGCCGTTGCAGGAGCCGGAAAAGAGTGTCAGGATGTGATCATGCTTACACTTGGAACCGGAGTTGGCGGTGGAATTATTATTGACGGCAAGATTTATGAAGGAAAAGGACTTGGCGGAAGCGAACTGGGACACATGGTAATTGTAGAAAATGGTGAGCCTTGCACTTGTGGAAGAAAAGGATGCCTGGAGGCATACGCATCTGCTACAGCTCTGAAAAGAGACGCAAAGCGTGCGACGGGCAAAGACCTTACTCCAGAAGAAATTTTCAAGGAAGCTAAGGAAGGAAATGAGGAACTTTTACAGGTTGTTCAGTCATATATCGGAAAGCTCGGAACAGGAATTATCAATATTGTAAATATTTTCCGCCCACAGCTTGTGATCCTTGGCGGAGGTGTGTCAGCACAGGGAGAGACACTTCTTGAGCCACTTCGTGAGATGATGAAAGTCGGATGTTTTGGTGGCGAGAAGGGAGAACTTCCGGAGATTGAAATAGCAGCACTTGGAAATGAAGCCGGAATGATCGGTGCAGCAAGTCTGCTGTAAAAATAGGAGGAAAATAAGATGAGAATTGATTCTGATAATGCAAAAATACGTTACAGCGGAAGAATTGACTGGACAAATCCAAAAGAACCGATTTGGGTTTATCCGTGTACATCGGCAGAATTTAAATTTACAGGAAGAACTTTGAAAATTTTTATACAGAATAAAAATGAATACTGGCAGAATTATCTTGGATGTATTTTAGATGGGGTACAGTCGTGCTATTATTTGGAGAATAAGAAAGAGAATGAAATAGAGATTCGTGTTCCGGAGAATGAAAACGGAGAACATCATGTCCTTTTCTTCAAACGTCAGGATTCTTGTCATGAGATGCATATACTAGGATTTGAAATTGAAGACGGGGCAAAACTACTGGAACTTCCGGATGCACCGAAAAGAAAAATCGAAGTTTACGGAGATTCTGTATCAGCAGGAGAAGTGACAGAAGCAGTCGATTATACAGGAAAATCTGATCCGGAACATCAGGGAGGATATTCTAACAGCTGGTATTCTTATGCATGGATGACAGCACGTATGCTAAGTGCACAGATCCATGATATCGCACAGGGCGGAATTGCATTGATGGATGGACAGGGATGGTTCCATGAACCGGAGCAGGTTGGAATGGAAAGTGCCTGGAATAAGATTCGATTTAATAAAACGTTCGGTGAATTGACAGAATGGGATTTTAATCAATATACACCACATGTTGTTATCGTTGCAATTGGTCAGAATGATAATCATCCGTTTGATTACATGTCAGAAGATTACATGTGTGAGAAAGCAATTCTTTGGAGAGAACATTACACAAATCTTTTGAAAAATCTGCGACAGGTATATCCAAACGCAAGAATTGTTTGTTGCACAACATTGCTTGAGCATGACAGTTCCTGGGATAAAGCAATTGATGATGTAGTTGTTTCTATGGGCGACAGTAAAATTTCACATTGTATTTTTAAAAGAAATGGAGCAGCAACTCCGGGGCATCTTAGAATTCCGGAGACCTATGAGATGGCGAGAGAACTTGCTGATTACATAGAAAGCCTGGGAATCGAGGAATGGAAATAACAAGACAGGCCAAATAATAGGAGACAGACTATGGAGAAAGAAAATAGAAAGAGTGTTAAGTTCCCTAAGGACTTTGTCTGGGGTGCAGCAACGAGTGCATATCAGATTGAAGGTGCGGTAAAAGAAGATGGAAAAGGTGAACATATCTGGGATGTGTATACAAAAGAACCAGGGAAAATATATTCCGGCCATACCGGTGAAGTAGCATGTGATCATTATCACAGATATAAAGAAGATGTTCAGTTAATGAAAGAGATGGGATTGAAAGCTTATCGCTTTTCCATCGATTGGTCACGAGTTTTACCAGAGGGATTTGGAAGAGTGAATGAGAAAGGAATTGAATTCTATAACCATCTGATTGATGAACTTGTGGAAAATAAAATCGAACCATATATTACTTTATATCATTGGGAACTTCCATATGAAATTTATAAAAGAGGCGGATGGATGAATCCGCAGATTGTGGAATGGTTTGGAGAATATGCGAAGCTTGTTGCAGAGAGATTTAGTGACAGGGTAACTCATTTCTTTACATTGAATGAACCACAGTGCTTTGTCGGACTTGGTTTTCTTACCGGAGAACATGCCCCGGGTGTAAAAGCACCGATGAGAGATACTTTTGAAATGGCGCATAATGCCATGAAAGCACATGGAAGAGCTGTACAGATGCTTCGTGCTTATGGAAAACAGAAACTGACGATCGGATATGCACCGACCTCATCTGTCTGTTATCCGGAAACAGATCGGCCGGAAGACATTGAGGCTGCAAGAAAGGTATATTTTTCACTTCAGAAGGATGATAGTAATTGGACATGGAATGTATCCTGGTGGTCAGATCCAGTCTTATTAGGACATTATCCGGAAGAGGGACTGGTGCGTTATGAAAAATATCTTCCGAAAATTACAGAAGAAGATATGCGTTTGATTTCAGAACCAATCGATGTCTATGGACAGAATATTTATAACGGAAGATGTATCCGTATGGGTGAGGATGGAAAACCACAAGAGGTCTGCCGATATGAAGGATTTCCTAAGACTGCAATCCAATGGCCGGTAACACCGGAATGTTTGCAGTGGGGACCAAAGTTTTTATATGAAAGATATCATAAGCCAATCTATATCACAGAGAATGGATTATCTTGTCACGATGTGATTTCTTTAGATGGAAAAGTGCATGATCCAAATAGAATTGATTTTCTTGCAAGATATTTACGAGAGCTGGGAAAAGCAGCAGAAGAAGTGGATATCAGAGGATATTTTCAGTGGTCTTTAATGGATAATTTTGAATGGGCAAAAGGTTACTCGGATCGATTTGGACTAGTGTATGTGGATTACAGAAATCAGCAGAGAATCATGAAAGATTCAGCATTTTGGTATAAACATGTAATAGAGACAAATGGAGCGGAACTATAAGGAAAGCAGGCAACTGTATGAAGTAAGATTCATTTCATACAGCTGCTTTTTGTTGTACAGAGTGAATTTAATTGAATACAAATTGCGAATAACCCCTTGATTAAAGAAAGAAGGAAAATTATGGAAAAAAAAGAATTAAATGAAAGTCCTTTTGAGACAATGAAATCAGAGAAGGTAAAATTAGGACGTTTTAATGTCGTACAGGATGAAGTACGTGTCAATGGAAATATAAGACCATATGATTACCTTGAGATGCTGGAGGGAGTCAGTATACTTCCGTTTCATGGAGAAAATATTATTACACTGAGGGAATATCGTTATCCAATCCGCTCTTGGCAGACGGAACTTCCGGGCGGACTGATCGACCCGGGCGAGACTCCAAAGCAGGCGGCAGTACGTGAATTAAAAGAAGAGACCGGATATGAAGCAAAGGAAGTGATTTCTCTGGGATATTTTTATCCATCTTTTGGTTCTACAAATGAAAAGATTCATCTTTTTGCTATCCGATGCGGACACCTTGGTGAGGAATCACTAGATCCGGCAGAAGTATTGAAGATTCATGAGGTTTCGGTAAAAGAATTTCAAAAGCTTGTGGCAACAGGAGAAGTGAAGCATGGCGCCGGACTGGCAGCATGGGCACGTTGGATGAGCGGAGAAAATGATGAAAAATAATGGGAAGAGAGCAGGAGAAAATACAATGGACACAATGAAGTTTATGAAAGGAATCACATTTGCACCATTTCACAAAAGGGGTTCTCTTTCGACAGAGACAGCAAGAAAAAGTTTTGATTATATGATTGAACAGACAGCAGCGGATTTTGTTATTTTAGCACCTGTCGGGATTCAGAAGACTGCGCATTCAGAAGAAATATGTTATACCTCGGAAAATACATTTTCGGATGAAGAATTGATTCAGATGATCCGTTACGCAAAAGAAAAAGGAATTCGGGTAGGACTTAAGCCGACGGTGAATTGTAAGGATGGAACATGGCGTGCTTATATCAGCTTTTTTGAGCATACTGTTCCATGCGAACCAAAATGGGAGAATTGGTTTGCGTCTTATATAGAGTTTCAGACACATTATGCAAGGATAGCAGAAGCAGAACAGTGTGAGCTTTTTATTGCCGGATGTGAGATGGTGATGACAGAACATAGAGAAAAGCAGTGGAGAGAAGTGATTGCTTTGATTCGTGAGGAATATCATGGGCTGGTGTCTTATAATACGGACAAATATCAGGAAGAGAATGTGTCCTGGTGGGATTGTGTTGACGTGATTTCTTCCAGTGGATATTATCCGGTTGATAAGTGGGAACAGGAACTAGACCGTATTGAAAAGACAGTCTTAAAATATCAGAAACCATTTTTCTTTGCTGAAGCAGGCTGTATGTCGAGAAAAGGTTCCGGGATGGTTCCAAATAACTGGGAATTACAGGGAGAACTTTATCTGGAAGAACAGTGCGAATGGTATCAGGCAATGTTTGAGGCATGTAAGAACAGACCATGGCTTTTCGGTTTTGCTTTATGGGAGTGGGCACCGAAGCTGCCTTCAAAGTCTGAGGCGTGGAAGGATAACAGTTATGAAATATGCAACAAACCGGTGCAGGAGGTAATTAAGAGATTCTATGAAAACAAGACAGAAAAATACTTCACAGCTTGTACAGAAAAATAGTTTATCTCAGAAATCAGAGCAGGATCTTTGGAGAGAAGAAGCGGAGATGATGCATTTGTTTCGACAGAACAGAGAAAGTAATTTACGGACACTGATCTCCTTGTTCAAAGGTCATTATCTTGAGCTGACAGGATCCATTTTATTTTTTATACTTAAGCATTCTCCGACCTGGGTGCTCCCGGTGGTTACTGCCAATATTATTAATGCAGTGACGGACCATAATGAAAATATTACACGGATTTTATTGTTAAATACGGTTATTATGATTGTGTTTCTTGTTCAGAATATTCCGACCAATTATATACATACCTGGCTGTATGCGAAAACCGTCCGCACAGTTGAAAGGGAATTGCGGGAAGCACTGGTTTGTAAGCTTCAGCAGTTATCCATCACATATCATAAGGAAATGCAGTCAGGAAGGCTGCAGTCAAAGATTATGCGTGATGTAGAACAAATCCAGAATCTGGCTTCCCAGATTTTTATTTCGCTTTTGACCATTATTCTGAACATTGTCGTTTCTTTCGGCGTTGTTATTTTTAAGAGCAGGATTGTATTTTTATTCTTTCTATGTACGATACCGGTTTCGGTATTGATTATAGTAGGCTTTAAGGGAAAGATAAAAAATCACAACAGAGCCTTTCGAAAGGAAATGGAAGAAACTTCAGCGAAAGTAATGGAAATGGTTGAAATGATTCCTGTGACGAAAGCACATGCGTTGGAAAATCAGGAAGCGAAGAAAATGAGTGAGCAGCTTCGTAAAGTGGCTGAAAAAGGCCTTGAATTAGATATGATCCAGACTTATTTTTCTTCTATCAGTTGGGTCGCATTTCAGATTTTTCAGGTGTTATGTCTTGCATTTACAGCATATATTGCCTGGAAAGGAAAAATCGGGGTTGGAGATATTACTTTGTATCAGACCTATTTTTCCAGTATTGTAGCTCAGATTGCAAGTGTTGTGACGCTTCTGCCAATTATTGCAAAAGGGCTTGAGTCCGTAGAGTCGATTGGTGATGTACTTTGTGAAAATGATGTCGAGGATAATCGAAAAAAGGAAAAGCTGTCAGAACTTCAGGGAGAAGTTACATTCCAGGATGTGAGTTATGCGTACAAAGGAGAGCAAAAGGAGATTCTTAGTCATTTGAACTTCGAAATCCGTCCGGGAGAAACAGTGGCATTTGCGGGTGGTTCAGGATCAGGAAAGACAACAATCTTAAATCTGGCAATTGGATTTTTACAGCCTGAGAAAGGAAAAGTTCTGATTGATAAAAAAGATTTGAAGAAGCTGGATCTTCGCAGTTATCGAAAACAAATTGCAGTTGTACCACAGCAATCAATCTTATTTACAGGGACATTGAGGGAAAATATTACATATGGATCGGATGAAATATCAGAAGAAAGGTTATGGGAAGTGATAAGAGCAGCAAATCTTGAAGATGTGGTGAAAAAACTTCCGGATGGACTGGATACGATGATCACAGAACATGGAGAGAATCTATCCGGTGGACAACGTCAGCGGATTTCAATCGCCCGGGCGTTCCTGCGTGATCCTAAAATACTGATTCTTGATGAAGCAACTTCTGCACTCGATAGTATTTCTGAAAAGAAAATACAGGATTCGATACAGAAACTAATTAAAGGAAGGACAACATTAATTGTAGCACATAGGCTTTCTACAATCAGAAATGCAGATAGGATTGCGGTGATTGGAGATGGAAATGTATTGGAGTCTGGTTCTTATGAGGAACTGATGGAGAAAAAGGGCGTCTTTTATCAGATGGAGCATTTGTAAAGGCAAAGAATAACTTAAACAATAGTTTAATATTAATACAAAGAAAACCTGCTTGAGTAAAGTACTCAGGCAGGTTTTTCTTTTGTAATCCAGAAGAATGTACAAACAAAAATAATACCTTTTGCAATTGATGTAAGCGAGACCGCCCACCAGATTCCGTCAAGACCGAGAGTGCTTTGTCCAAGGACAATCGCAAGAGGAATACGTGCACTTGTAAATAAAATAGAAATAACACTGCAAAGGTGTGTTTTTCCAAGTCCGGATAATGCACCGATTGTAGTAAGCTCGACACACATAAATGCTTCACTGAAGCCTACAATAACAAGGTATCCGACTGCGGTAGCAATGGCTTTTGGTTCATGGAAGAAAAGAGAGGCAATTGTGTTTGGAGCGAAAACAAACAACATTGTAATTAATAAGCCCCAGATACCAACCGTAAATAATGAGGCACGATACCCTTTCTTTACTCTGTCCATCTTACCGGCACCATAGTTTTGCCCGATAAATGCATTCAAAGCAGAAGCAAATCCATCAGCGGTATTCCATGAAACAGATTCAATCTGTCCGCCAACTCTTTGCGTAGCAATGGCTTCCGCCCCAAAGGCAGATACCATGCGGGTCAGTATCATAGAAATTGCACAGTAAGCCATTCCTTGAAGTGCAGTTGGAATTCCGATTTTACATATACCTGCAACATGTTCAAAATGCATTTTCGCAATTAACCGAGTCTTTTTCAATACGTTGTCTTTCTTTTGCTTTATAACGCCTAAAATCATAACGCTCATAACAACAAACTGAGCGGTAACTGTTGCGATAGCTGCACCTGCCACACCAAATTTAGGAAATGGTCCCGGTCCGAGAATTAGAACAGGATCTAAGATCATATTCAGTACAAGACCAACCAGGTTGGCTAAAAAAGGTGTTTTCGAGTCACCTTGTGCAGTATAAATTCCTGTCATGGTTAATGTTAAAAATGAAAAAACAATAAGTCCACAGGCAATTTTAGTATAAGAGATGGCAGCAGTCCATGCTTCCGGATCGGTCAAATGGAAGAAGCCTACCAACTGATTCGTAAACAATAAAGAAACAGCAGCATATAATAACCCCATAAAAGTAGATAATTGTATTGCTGTCTGTGCATAAGCATGTGCTTTTTTCCGGTCTCCCCGACCGATACACTGTGCCACCTGTACCTGCCCACCCATTCTAGCCATAGAGGCTAATCCCTGTGAGAGCCAGGTGAACATACCACCGACACCGACACCAGCAACGGCCTTAGAGCCGAGCAATCCGATCCATGCCATGTCAGTAAGATTGTATAATGTCCCCAAAAAAGAAGATGCCATAATAGGAATGGCAAGCTTAGTTAATGTTTTTAAAATAGGACCTTTTGTTAAGTTCCCTTGTTCCAAAATTTCACTTCCTTATCATAAATATTTTCATAGCGATGAATATCTATAGAATTATATCACCTCATCTATGTTTTGTCTAACAGTCTTCGCATGCACTTACAAATCACTGTAAAACTATCGCGGATAAAATCATAAATCCAACAATTGATACCATCGTGTATACAGAAATCGCCGATGAGTAGAATTCTTTTTTTTCTTCCCCTTCAACATACAGTGGTACGATAAACGGTGGTGGCAGAATCAGCATAACGATGACAGAGATTAAGGTCAGTGGCTCAGCAAAGATTCCACCTAATGTCTCAAAAAATGCAAATACGAGTGCTGCCATGATTCCCTGTTGCACCAGACGAAGTACGATCACTTTGGAGATTTTCTTCCATGCAATTCCGATAAAGTTCATACGATATCCAATCACCACAAGGATTACTGCACTAGTCGGTGCCGCGATGAATTCACACACTCCACCGAGCACAGGGCCGATACTGCTGCTTTCAATCCATCCGCCGATTCCTGTCACACTGAGAATGACTCCTGTCAATACGGCAAGAAGTACCGGCGTTGACAAGATTCCTTTTATCACTTCTTTAGCTGTTTGGCGAGTACCTCCAACACCTTTGAGCATAGCAATATATACTGTAAAGATTGCAAGCACATGTCCGATATCCATCAATGCGAACTCTGTGATCTTATCACTTCCAAGCAAAATACCAAACAGTGCATACCCCAACATGCCTGCCTCGTATCCTGTCATAGTAAAAGGAAAATAGGCATCATTTTCCTTTATTAGTTTACATATGAGTTTTCCAATGAAGATTCCCCCGGCTGTCACCACAAAAAGTGTGATTGGGAATATCACCGTGTCCACTTTTATGCTTGCCCTATAAAATGTGTAGAACAGTGAGATTGGCAGGGTAAAGTTCATTACCAGTGTCTGAAATCCCTCAATCCCTTCCTCACTGATCAGTTTTTTTTCTCTGCAGATCATGCCGATGATGAGCATGATGATCACAGGTAAGATTACTTGTAACAGATTCATTTCCTTTTTCCTCTCATTTCCATTCCATTCTGATCTTGTATAACTTACTTGTTATCCTGCTATATTATACTAAGTTTCTATTTGTTTTACTATACTTACTTGTTATCTTGTGCGTTTCCTTATTAGTTAAATCTGCATGAATGCTTTTATATAAGTGTACATTTACTTTCAAATTTGCATGTGCTATGATGATGTAGCTATGAAGAAAGAAGGTAATAGATATGGAAACAGAAAGATATTCGATTATATTTAGCAGTTCAACAGGGAATACAAAGGAACTTGCGGATACAATTTACGAGGTACTTCCAAAAGAAAAATGCGATTATTTTGGTGTGAGCAAAGAAGAACCACAGTCTGATAAAGTATATATAGGATTTTGGACAAATCAGGGAAATGCGGATAAAGAGACGTTAGAATTGTTGAAAAAACTCAAAAATAAGAAAATTTTCTTGTTTGGAACAGCTGGATTTGGTGGCAGTCAGGAGTACTTTCAAAAGGTGCTTGGACAGATTAAAGAAAGCATTGATTCAAGCAACACAATTATTGGTGAATATATGTGTCAGGGCAAGATGCCACAATCTGTGCGAGAACGCTATGTGAAGATGAAAGAACAGCCAAATCATATGCCAAATCTTGACATGATGATTAAAAATTTTGACAGTGCATTATCACATCCGGATAAAAATGATCTGGATAAGTTAAGAAAAATGGTTGAGGAATAGAAAAATATGAAATATAATAACAAAAAGATAAGAAGAGGAGAAAAGAAATATGAGTACAAAAGTAGAACATGCATTGGAATTGCATAACAGAGGATGTAATTGTGCACAGGCAGTAGCTTGTTCTTTTTGTAAAGAATTTGGTATTGATGAAGATGAAATGTTTCGTATAGCAGAAGGATTTGGCCTTGGTATGGGATGCATGGAGATGTGTGGTGCACTTTCAGGAATGGCGATGATCATAGGGCTTGATAATAGTAAGGGAAGCACAGAAGAAGGTTCTAAAACGAAGGGAACTACATATAAAAAGATTAGAGAACAGGTAGAACGATTCGTTGGAAAAAATGGATCATGCATCTGTCGTGAACTGAAGGGTGTTGATACTGGAAAGGTATTGTGCAGTTGTTCTCAGTGTATTGAAGATGCAGTGAAATTGACGGAGAAGTACCTGGCTGAAAGATAAAAATATTTGTTTTTATCATCACATATACATAATCATAGATGACATAACCAAAAAGGTGTGGTATACTTTATCCTATTAAACTGATAAATTATGGAGGAAGAAAGATGAATATTGTATGTTTAGATCTCGAAGGAGTGCTTGTACCGGAAATCTGGATTGCATTCGCAGAAGAAAGTGGTATTCCGGAGCTCAAAAGAACTACAAGAGATGAACCTGATTATGATAAGCTTATGAACTGGAGAATTCAGATATTAAAAGAACATGGACTTGGATTAAAAGAAATACAGGAGACGATTGCAAAGATTGATCCAATGCCGGGAGCAAAAGAGTTTCTGGATGAGCTTCGTTCTATCACACAGGTTATTATTATAAGTGATACATTTACACAGTTTGCAAGTCCACTTATGGAAAAACTGGGATGGCCGACTATTTTCTGTAATTCACTTGAAGTTGCAGAAACTGGAGAAATCACAGGATTTAAAATGAGATGTGAACAGTCAAAGCTTACAACAGTGAAAGCACTGCAGTCTATCGGGTATGATACGATAGCAAGTGGAGACAGCCACAACGATTTGGGTATGATTCAGGCAAGTAAGGCTGGCTTTCTTTTTAGAAGTACAGATGCTATTAAGAAAGAGTATCCGGAACTTCCGGCATACGAGGAATATAGTGAGTTGCTTGCGGCAATTAAAAAAGCGTTGTAAATATAGAATGATAAAGGATGATTTTATGCAAAGAGATGATTGCACAGAGTCATCCTTTTTATATGAAATAAATTGTGGTATACTCATTTATACGAGAAACATGGAGAGGGAACGATATGAAAAAGATATTGATGATAGGAACAGGGGGGACAATCGCTTCCAAACAAACAGAATACGGACTTGCACCAGGGCTTTCGCCGGAGGATATTTTGACTTATATACCTGCAGTTGCAAAGATTTGTGAAGTAGAGTCTATTCAAGTTTGCAATTTAGATAGTACAAATGTAACACCGGATCATTGGAAATTACTGGTGAAAACAATAGAAGAAAATTATAGTGAGTATGATGGATTTGTAATTTGTCACGGAACGGATACTTTGGCATATACAGCAGCGGCACTGTCTTATATGATTCAGAATTCCAGAAAACCGATTGTTGTTACAGGCGCACAAAAACCGATTGAGATGGATGTTACTGATGCAAAGACGAATTTGTTGGATAGTTTTATTTATGCTTCCGATAATGATTCTCAGGATGTGAATATAGTATTTGACGGGAAAGTTATTGTTGGGACAAGGGCAAGAAAAGAGAGAGCAAAGAGTTATAATGCATTTACAAGCATAAATTTTCCGTATCTTGCAGTAATCCAAGATGGTGTTTTGGTACGTTATATTACAGAAATGCCATACACAGGTCCAGTCAGATTTTATTATGAAATGAAAAATAGTGTGTATGTGTTGAAATTGATTCCGGGAATGAAGGCAGATATTTTACCTTACTTGTTTGAAAATTATGACTGTCTTGTCATTGAGAGTTTTGGAGTAGGTGGAATTCCAGAGAGCTTATTAGAAGAATTTTATGAAGAAATGAATAAATGGAAAGACAAAGGCAAAATTGTTGTGATGACTACGCAGGTTGCAAATGAAGGAAGTAATATGACTGTATACGAAGTGGGGAAGCGTGTAAAACTGGATTTTAAATTACTGGAAGCGTATGATATGACGTTGGAGGCAACCATTACAAAGATGATGTGGTTAATGGCATTGGGAGATCAGCGATATGAAGAAATGAAACGCGATTTCTATCGTTTGATTAATCATGACATTTTATTTACAAAGCGAGAATGGGATGAGAAATAGGATGAGATTATAGTGAAAAAGATAATCTTCAGAAAGAATGGAATGATATTAAGATGACGATACACAGCAGTTTGATTTTATATTTGGTTATAATCAATGTGATTACGTTTGTAATATTTGGAGTAGACAAATACAAGGCAATTCGACAAGAATGGCGAATACGGGAAAGCACGCTTCTTGGATTGGCACTTATCGGCGGTTCGATTGGTGGATGGCTTGCAATGTATATATTTCACCATAAAACAAAGAAAGTGAAATTTTTTGTGGGAATACCGGTAATATTGGTAATTCAAATAGTGGTATTCAGTAGATTGTGAAAGACAAATGCAATAAATAAAGGAGTAGAGAACGATGGAAAATTTTGAATATTATGCACCGACAAAGGTTGTGTTTGGAAAAGAAACAGAAACAAAGGTTGGAGAATTGGTAGCACAACAAGGTTGTAAGAAAGTATTAGTTCATTATGGAAGCGGAAGTGTAAAACGAAGTGGATTATTGGACAGGGTGTTTGCATCTTTAGATGAGAAGGGTATTCACTATGTAGAACTTGGCGGAGTTGTACCAAATCCAAGGCTTTCTTTAGTTTATAAGGGAATTGATTTATGCAAAGAAGAAGGCGTTGACTTTATTTTGGCAGTTGGTGGAGGAAGTGTAATCGACTCTGCAAAGGCAATTGGATATGGGGTTGTAAATGAAGGTGATGTATGGGACTTCTATGAGAAGAAACGTGAAGCAACCGCCTGCCTTCCAATTGGTGTAGTCCTTACTATTGCAGCAGCCGGCTCAGAAATGAGTAATTCATCGGTTATTACGAATGAGAACGGATGGTTAAAACGTGGATGCAACTTTAATTGTTGCAGAGCAAAATTTGCTGTGATGAATCCTGAACTTACAATGACTTTGCCGAAATATCAGACGGCAAGTGGTTGCACAGATATTATGATGCATACAATGGAAAGATATTTTAACCAGTCAGAAAACATGGAATTGACAGATGGAATTAGTGAACATCTTATTCGGACTGTTATGAAAAACGCAAAGATATTAATGGATGAACCTGAAAATTATGAAGCAAGAGCAGAAGTGATGTGGGCAGGAAGTCTTTCACATAATGGTCTTACAGGATGTGGAACAGATGGGGGAGACTGGTCATGTCATCAATTAGAACATGAACTTGGCGGAATGTTTGATGTTGCACATGGTGCAGGACTTGCAGCAGTATGGGGAAGCTGGGCGCGTTATGTAATGGATGCACGTCCAGAGCGATTTGCACAATTTGCAACTCGTGTTATGGGAGTTCCTCCGATGCAGACAGTGAAAGAAACCGCATTAAGGGGAATTGAAGCAATGGAAGCTTTTTATCGTGAATTAGAGATGCCGACTTCAATACAAGATTTGGGGATTTCTGTAACCGAAGAACAGTGTCGTGAATTAGCAGAAAAATGTAGTCATTTCGGCAAGAGAACGATAGGTGTTGTAAAGAAATTAGATAAAAATGACATGTATCAGATTTACACAAATGCACGATAGATTAATGTAAGAAAAAATATAGGAAGAGTGGTATATGAAGATTAAAATTGGAATTGTAGGGACAAATAAAATCAGTCATAAATTTTGTGAGGCAGCCATACAAAATCCTCAAACGGAGTTATTTGCAGTATATTCAAGGGCACAACAGACGGGAGCGTGCTTTGCTCAAAAGCATAATATAAAGCATGTATTTACGGATTATACAGATTTTTTGGATTCGGGACTGGATGCGGTTTATATTGCATCACCAAATTATATTCATTGCGAACAGGCAATTCAGGCAATGGAGTCCGGAAAGCATGTATTATGTGAGAAGGTTATGGCGATTAATGAGCAGGAAGCAGAGGCAATGATTGCGTGCGCAAAGAAAAACCATGTAATTCTTTTAGAGGCAATGAAGTCAGATTTTGATCCTGCTTTTGAATTGGTGAAAGAGCAGCTTCCTAGAATTGGAACATTGCGAAGAGTGGAATTTGAATTTTGTCAGTATTCCAGCAGATACGATAATTTCCTTAATGGAATTGTGGAAAATGCTTTTGATCCGGAGTTGTTAAATTCAGCGGCACGTGATATTGGAGTATATTGTATCCATGCAATTGTCCGTCTATTTGGAATGCCGGAAAAGGTAGAGACATATTCTACATTTCTCTCAAATGGATTTGAGGGTAGTGGAGTTGTTTTGATGAAATATCCGGATTTTTTGGCACAGGCAGTATATTCGAAAATTACAGCTTCGGTTAATCCAAGTGTGATTCAAGGAGAAAAAGGTTCTATTTTATTGAATCATATTGGCAGTCCGACAGAAATCGAGATAAGACTGCGCAAGGGAGACAGGGACGGACTAGAAGATGGAATCTGTGAGAAACTACTATATAAGCCGGTAGAAAATAATATGATTTATGAGATTCAGAAATTTTATGAGCTTATAAAGGAAGAAAATGTAGAACACCCATATCTGGATATTTCTCTGAATACAATCCGAATTATAGATCAGATTCATAAATCTGATAAAATTGCTAGGAAAAGTTGATGAAATTTGCTAGAATTTATATATGACTTAAGAAAAGGAGACAAGTGATAATGAGAGATGAAACAAAATGTCTGCATGCAGGCTATACACCTAAAAATGGAGAACCACGAGTACTTCCAATTGTACAGAGTACTACATATGTATATGATTCAGCAGCAGAAGTAGCTGCAATTTTTGATGATCCGACAAAAGGGCTTTGCTATTCCAGATTCGGAAATCCAACAGTAATGGCAGTAGAAGAAAAGATTGCTGCATTAGAAGGTGGAGTAGGTGCAATGTGTACTACGTCCGGTCAGGCAGCAACATTGCTTTCTATTTTAAATATTTGTGAGGCAGGAGACAGCATTATCAGTGTTCCACAGATTTATGGAGGAACAATCAATCTGTTTTCATTTACATTAAAAAAACTTGGAATTGAGTGTATTTACGTAGATGCAGCCTCAAGTGATGAAGAGATTAAGGCAGCATTTAAGCCAAATACAAAACTTGTTTTTGGAGAGACACTTGCCAATCCAGCGTTAGTTGTATTTGATATTGAGCGTTTTGCTAATATTGCACATGAAATGAATGTACCGCTTATCATTGATAATACATTTGCAACACCAATTTTATGTAAACCATTTGAGTTTGGTGCAGATATCGTGATTCATTCGACAAGTAAATATATGGATGGACATGCAGTTCAGATTGGCGGCGTAATTGTTGACAGTGGTAAGTTTGATTGGACAAATGGAAACTTCCCGGGACTCACAGAGCCGGATGAATCTTATCACGGAATCTCTTATACAGAAAGTTATGGGAACATGGCATATATTATTAAAGCCAGAATGCAGTTGATGCGTGATTTTGGAGTGTATCCGGCAGCACATTCCGCATTTTTATTGAATATGGGATTAGAGACACTTCCTGTTCGTATGAAACAGTATTGTGAAAATGCAATGACGGTTGCAAAATATCTGGAAGCATCTCCGGCAGTAGAAAAAGTAAATTATCCAGGGTTAGAATCCGATGCATGTCATGCACTTGCTGAAAAATACTTGAAAGGATGCAGTGGGGTTATTTCCTTTATAATTAAGGGTGGTCGTCCGGCAGCTGCTAAATTTATGGATTCATTACATCTGGCATCCAATGAGGTACATGTTGCCGATATTCGTACGTGTGTGCTTCATCCTGCATCAGAGACACACCGTCAGCTGACAGATGAACAGCTTGTAGCAGCTGGAATTGATGGTGGAATGATCAGAATTTCAGTTGGTCTGGAAAATATTGATGATATTATTGAAGACTTAGAAGCAGCATTTGCGGCAGTTATGAAAGAGCTTTAGGATAATTCGTCAGCTTGTTTTTGAAATGAGAATATAAAAAAGAACGTTGTCGTGTATTTAGAAATACGGTATACGATAACGTTCTTTTTGTCTGTTTAAAGAGATTGTAAATGCAAAATATTAGATGTAAGTTACATGATACCGGCGTTATCAAAAAATGTGACATCAGTAGGATATACATAACTGTCACCGATGGTATGTAACAGTACAACATTCAAATGATTATTTAAATTCTTTTTATCTAATTTAATTGCACCGGTCAAATCTTCAATTGGAAGATTACATGAAAACGGAAGGCCATATGTTTCAAGGAGCTGTTTGATTTCATCTGCACAGCCATCTTTCGTTAATCCTTTTTCTTCGGCAATCTTACTAATCTGATACATACCGATTGCTACGGCTTCGCCATGGCTTTCACGCTCATAATGATAATATTGTTCGATTGTGTGGGCGAGTGTATGACCAAAATTTAATAGCATACGTTCTCCGGTGTCGAACTGGTCATGTTCAACAACAACACGTTTAATATCTACGCATCGTGCAATGATAGAAGCAAGTTCCGGTTTTAAATCCTCAAAGGAAGTATGCACTTTTAGTGTATTAAAAAGTGTTGCATCTTTAATGCAGCCATATTTGATAACTTCACCCATCCCGTCATTGATATATCGCGTAGGTAATGTGTTTAATACATCTGGATCAATAAGAACCATTTTTGGATGGAAAAACGCACCGACCAGATTTTTCCCTTGTGGAAGATCGACAGCAACTTTTCCACCGACTGAGGAATCAACCTGAGCCAGAAGAGAAGTTGGAATCTGAACCAGTTTTACGCCGCGCAGGAAACTGGAAGCTGCAAATCCTGCAAGGTCTCCAATCACGCCGCCACCAAGAGCGATGACAAGATCGCTTCTGGAAATTTTTGCATCAAGCATAGCGGAATAAATCTTAGGTAAAGATTCAAAACTTTTTGTTGGTTCGCCATGTGGTAAGACGAGTGTATGGCATTCATAATTTTGCAGAGAATTCAATACAGTTTCGCCATATAATGGGAATACATTATCATCGGAAATCAAGATGATTTTTTTCCCTTGATATAATTTTGAAATATATTCTCCAGCGTGTGGAAGAATACCATTTTCAATATAAATAGGATAACTGTTTTCTCCTAAGTTTACCGTTAATTCCATAGTTTGTTCTCCTTGAAACTAGATTCTTTTATCTACGACAGCAGCAATCTGACGAATCTGTTTCATTAATGCGTCAAATTTCTCCGGTTTTAATGATTGTGCACCATCACAAAGAGCACTGTCAGGATCATTATGTACTTCAATCATCAGTCCGTTCGCTCCGGCAGCAATAGCAGCTTTTGCCATAGGTTCTACAAGCCACCATTTTCCACCGGCGTGACTTGGGTCAATGATAACAGGAAGGTGAGTTTTGCTGTTTAATACAGGAATGCTCTGAAGATCCAAGGTGTTTCTTGTGAAGGATTCAAAAGTACGGATACCGCGTTCACAGAGAATTACATTTTCATTACCGGAAGCCATAATATATTCTGCTGACATGATCCATTCTTCATAAGTAGCGTTAAGACCACGTTTCAGAAGGATAGGACGGTCAACCTTACCCAGTTGTTTTAATAAATCAAAATTCTGCATGTTTCTTGCACCAATCTGGATTAAGTCAACCTTTTCATTGAAGACATCCAGATAATCCGGTGACATTAATTCTGTTACAATAGGAAGACCTACTTCATCACGTACCGCACAGAGAATATCAAGACCTTCAAGGCCCAATCCCTGGAAAGAATAAGGGCTTGTTCTCGGTTTGAAAGCACCGCCACGGATCATATTTGCACCAGAAGCTTTAGCGGCTTTAGCAATTTCCAGTACTTGTTCATAAGATTCAACAGAACAAGGACCTGCGATTACTGCAAGATGTTCTCCACCGACTTTAACACCGGACACATCAATAATAGAATCATCCGGATGGAAAGCGCGGTTTGCAAGTTTGTAAGGCTCCTGGACATGCATAACTTTGTCGACTGCGGAATCAACTTCAAAAAGTCTTGGGTCAACGGCGGTAGTATCTCCGATACAACCGATGATCGTCATCTCTTCGCCTCGGACAATATGTGCTTCCAGTCCTTTTTTCTTGATCAATTCTTCAACACGAAGAATATGGTCTTCAGAAGCGTGTGGTTTTAATACAATAATCATAATTTTTACCTCTCAATCATTATAAAAAATAATGCTATTATTCATTAGCGAATCAAAAAACAGATATTTGCACACTGTGATGTTTTAATCCTTTAAAGTGTGAAAATCACTCTTATAATAGAACATATAAGAGAGAATGTCAATAAAATCAAATATACTATTATGAAAAATTATAACTTTACTTCGAAAAAAATCAATAGTAATTTGATTGACAATTTTTTATCTAAGGTGTAATGTAGCTTGGGGTGATTTAAAAATGAAAATTATTAAACAAATAGGAATCTTTTTTACTGTATGTTGGCTTAGCCAGGTAGTGGCAGCGTATTTACCTTTCTCATTTCCATCCAGTGTGATTGGAATGATTTTGTTATTTATCTGTCTGTTAACAGGGATCCTGAAAATCGAACATATTCAGGAAAAAGCAGATTTTTTAATGGAAAACATGGCATTCTTTTTTGTTCCGGCAGGAGTAAGTGTTATGAATTATTTTGATATTTTAAAAAGCACACTTGTTCCGTTCCTTATTATCTGTATTATTTCTACGATTATTACATTTGCGGCAACTGCATACAGCGTACGATTTGTGATGAAGTTGATGAACAGGAGGAAGAAATAATGCGTGAATTATGTAGCTCAGAATATTTTGGCGTAGCATTGAGTGTGATTGCATTTTGGATTGGTGTGAAAATTCAGAAAAAAACAAAGTCGCCAATTTGCAATCCATTAATTATTGCGATTGTATTGATAGTAGGTGTGTTAGAAGTATTTCATATTTCGTATGAAGCATATGATGTGGGAGGAGCAATTATTAATATGTTTCTGGCACCAGCCACAGCATGCCTTGCAGTTGCGATTTATTCAAAACTTGATATTCTGAAAAAATACTGGCTTCCAATTCTGGTAGGATGTGTTGTTGGTTCTGCTGCATCTATGTTCAGTGTATATGGTATGTGTAAATTATTTGGTCTTGAGCAGAGTATTACAGTATCATTAGTACCAAAATCTGTGACAACTCCGATAGCAGTCAGCATTTCAGAAGGAAATGGCGGTGTTGTACCAATTACTGTAGTGGCAGTTATTTTTACAGGAATATTAGGAAGTATTCTTGCTCCGTATTTAATTAAGATTTTCCATGTAAATGATTCTATAGCAGCAGGACTTGCTATTGGTTCATGCAGTCATGCAGTTGGTACTTCAAAAGCAATTGAAATTGGCGAAGTAGAAGGCGCAATGAGTGGATTGGCTATCGGAATCTGCGGTATTGTCACAGTGCTTATATCTATGATATTATTGTAAATATAGAATAAGTTGAATGAGGTGTGAGCTGTGGGAAAAGAAAATGAAAAAACGCTATTTGATAAAGGGAAAATTTTAATTTATTACTATTATGAAAGAACCCGGCGAGACGTAAATAATTTTTTGAAATGGCTTGCACTTGCAGTGTTAACCGGTCTGGTGGTCGGTGGGGCCAGCAGTGTCTTTGCAGCTTGTATAAAATATGCGACAGAATATAGGAACAGCCATTTATGGGTGTTCCTGCTTTTGCCTATAGCGGGATTGATTATTGTATTTTTATATGAAAAGATGGGAAGACATGATGGAGGTACGAATCAGGTATTAGCAACGATCCGTTCCAGAGATAAGGTTCCGTTTCGTTCGGCACCATTAATTTTTGTGGCAACCTTGCTTACTCACTTAACAGGCGGTTCGGCAGGTCGAGAAGGAGCTTCCATTCAATTTGGAGGAAGTATCGGAAGCTGGCTTGGAAAGCTTGTACACCTAGATGAATTTGACCAGCATGTCATAATCATGTGTGGAATGAGTGCGGCGTTTGCGGCAGTATTCGGAACACCGATGGCAGCGGCAGTATTTGCAATGGAAGTAGTAAGTGTAGGAGTTATGTATTATGCAGCTTTACTTCCATGCGTGACAGCATCTATCATAGCAGCAGAGTTTGCAACAGGTATGGGAATTTTCCCGGAGACATTTCCAGTAGACAGAATTCCGGTGCTTACGATTGAGAGTGGCATTAAAATGGGAATTATTGCAACACTATGTGGAGTGCTCAGTATTTTATTTTGTGTGTTATTAAAATGGACAGGACAAATTTATGGTAAATATTTAAAAAATCCATATATCCGTGTTGTTGTGGCGGGATGTCTTGTAATCGTAATCACAGTTTTATTACAGACGAAAGATTATATGGGAGCAGGAAATGAACTTATTGCACGAGCGATTGCAACAGGAGATGCGCGTCCGCTTGATTTCTTATGGAAGATGATATTGACAGCTATTACGATGCGTGCAGGATATCGAGGCGGAGAGATTGTACCGGCATTTGCGATAGGAGCGACGTTTGGCTGCGTGATGGGAAATATACTTGGTGTGTCACCGGAGGTGGCAGCAGCAGCCGGTATGGTGGCGCTATTCTGTGGAGTGACAAATTGCCCGATTACAGCAATGTTAATTTCGTTTGAATTGTTTGGATTTTCCGGTGCTGCATATTATTTGATCGCAATTTCTATCAGCTATGCAGTGTCAGGATATTACAGTTTGTATAAAGATCAGACGATTGTATATTCAAAATATAAAGCAAGATATATTAATCGAAAAACCAGATAGAAAACCATATAAAGAAGAACGATATATACATGACAAAATAGAAAAGATATGGTATACTTCAATTTATAAATCTAAATATAGAAAAATGATAAATTATTTTTCTATCGGAATACGTTAAGGAGCAGATTGTTATGAAAAGAGTACTCTTAAAACTTAGCGGCGAAGCACTTGCCGGAGATAAAAAAACAGGGTTTGATGAAGCTACTTGTATCGGAGTGGCAAAGCAGGTCAAAACTTTAGTTGATGAAGGTTATCAGATTGCGATTGTAACAGGAGGAGGTAACTTCTGGAGAGGTCGTACAAGTGAAACAATTGATCGTACGAAAGCAGATCAGATTGGTATGCTTGCAACAGTTATGAACTGTATTTATGTATCAGATATTTTCAGACATGTAGGTATGAAGACAGAGATTTTCACACCATTTGTATGTGGAGCATTTACATCATTATTCTCAAAAGATGCAGCACTTGCTTCATTAGAAGAAGGCAAAGTAATTTTCTTTGCAGGCGGTACAGGACATCCATATTTTTCAACAGATACAGGTGCAGTACTTCGTGCAATCGAGATTGAAGCAGATGCAATGCTTCTTGCAAAAGCAATCGATGGAATTTACGACAGTGATCCGAAGGTGAATCCGGAAGCGAAAAAGTATGATGAGATTTCAATTCAGGATGTTATTGATCAGAAGCTCGCAGCAGTTGATATGACAGCATCCATTCTTTGTATGGAGAATAAGATGCCGATGCTTGTTTTCGGATTGAATGAAGAGAACAGTATTGTTGAGACAATGAGTGGAACATTTACAGGAACAAAAGTAACTGTATAAGAAAGGAATTAATAAGATATGAACGAACAATTGAAAGTATACGACGACAAGATGACGAAATCAATTAACAGCCTGAACAGTGAGCTTGCTACAATCCGTGCAGGACGTGCGAATCCACATGTATTGGATAAGCTTGCAGTAGATTATTATGGTTCACCAACACCAATCCAGCAGGTTGCTAACGTATCTGTACCAGAAGCTCGTATGATCCAGATTCAGCCATGGGAGAAGAGCCTGCTTAAGGAAATCGAAAAAGCAATCCTTGTATCTGATATCGGAATCAATCCTACAAATGATGGAACAAGCATTCGTTTGATTTTCCCAGAGCTTACAGAAGAGCGAAGAAAAGAGCTTGCAAAAGATGTTAAGAAAAAAGGAGAAGGCGCAAAAGTTGCAATCCGTAACATTCGTCGTGATGGAAACGATGCGTTCAAGAAATTAAAAGGAAGTGATATTTCAGAGGATGAGATTAAAGATCTGGAAGAACAGCTTCAGAAATTAACAGATAAATATATCAAAGAAATTGATGTAGCAGTAGATGTGAAGACAAAAGAAGTCATGACTGTCTAATTATATGGAGGGGCGCAGTTATTGCAGCCCCTCTTATGCTGTATGTACTTAGCAAGGAGGAAAACTATGAATGTACCACAACATGTAGCCATTATTCTGGATGGAAATGGACGTTGGGCAAAGGCAAAAGGAATGCCTAGAAATTATGGACATGCACAGGGAAGTAAGAATGTAGAGCGTATCTGTGAAGAAGCGTGGAGAATGGGAATTAAATATCTGACTGTTTATGCGTTTTCCACAGAGAACTGGAATCGCCCAAAATCAGAGGTCGATGCTTTGATGACATTACTTCGTAATTATATGAAAACATGTCTGAAAACAGCGAAGAAAAACGATATGAAGATTCGCGTGATCGGAGATATCGCCCCTTTAGATGATGATATTAAAAAACGTATCCATGAATTGGAAGAAGCAAGTAAAGATAACGGAGGATTGAACTTTACAATTGCATTAAATTACGGAAGCCGTGATGAAATTGTCCGCGCTGTGCGAAAAGTAGCTCAGGATTGTGTAGATGGTAAAGTAGATCCGAAAGATATAGATGAAAAATTGTATAGTTCATATTTAGATACCTGGGATATTCCAGATCCGGATCTGTTGATCCGTACAAGTGGAGAACAGCGTTTGTCAAATTATCTGTTATGGCAGCTTGCATACTCAGAGTTTTATTTTACAGATGTTCCATGGCCTGATTTTACAAAAGAGGAATTGATCCGTGCAATCAAACAATATAATAATAGAGATCGTCGTTTCGGAGGAATAAAGGAGGATCAGAATGTTTAAGACACGTTTGTTGAGTGGAATATTATTAGTGATCATTGCGTTGATCACAATTATTTCAGGTGGAAATATTTTATTTGGAACTGTTTTAGTTATCAGTCTGATCGGGCTGAGTGAACTTTACAAAGTATTTAAAATTGAAAAAAAACCATTGGGAATATGTGGATATTTATTTACCATAGGATATTATGCTTTGTTATACATGAGTTCTTTATTATCAAAAGGAAATCATGACTGGTTCATGATGTTGTTCTTAGGATATTTAATCTGCCTTATGGCAATTATGGTTTTCGCATATCCAACATATCATGCAGATCAATTGATGGCTGCATATTTTGGATTATTCTATGTTGCTGTTATGCTTTCATATATCTATCAGATCCGAATTGGAGTTGGCGGAGTGTTTAAAGTCTGGCTTGTGTTTATTTGTGCATGGGGATGTGATACATGTGCATATTGCGTCGGTATGTTGATCGGAAAACATAAAATGGCACCGGTACTAAGTCCAAAGAAATCTGTGGAAGGCGGAATCGGCGGAATTGTCGGAGCAGCTTTGATCGGAGTTCTCTATGCACTTGCAATTAATAAATGGGGCGGTGCAGGCGTCAGTGTTGCTGAATTTGCAATTATCGGAGCAGCAGGCGGTGCAATTTCACAGATCGGTGATCTGGCAGCCTCTGCGATAAAGAGAAATTATAATATTAAAGATTATGGAAAGCTGATACCGGGGCATGGTGGTATCCTGGATCGATTTGACAGTGTTATTATTACAGCACCATTGATATATTTCTTGTCTAATATTTTGTAAATATAAGAAAAAGTATGTAGCAATATGCGAGATATAATTTAGATATAAAGAGAATAATAGGTGAGTATAATGAAAAAAATAGCAATATTAGGTTCAACAGGTTCTATAGGTACACAGACATTGGAAGTGGCAAGAACAAATGGAGATTTGGATGTCGTTGCTTTGGCAGCAGGAAATAATATAGAACTATTGGAAAAGCAGATTCGAGAATTTCATCCAAAGCTGGCTGCTGTATGGAATGAAAAGAAAGCAGCTGAATTAAAGAATAATATTCAGGATTTGAATGTTAAGGTTGTAACAGGAATGGATGGTTTGCTTGAGGTGGCGGCAATACAAGAATCTGAGATTCTTGTAACAGCAATTGTGGGGATGATAGGAATTCTTCCAACGATCGAAGCTATCAAAGCCGGAAAAGATATCGCGCTTGCCAATAAGGAAACGCTTGTTACAGCAGGACACATTATCATGCCTCTGGCAAAAGAACATGGGGTATCAATTTTGCCTGTAGACAGTGAACACAGTGCAATATTCCAGTCTCTACAAGGGGGACAGGAAAAGGCATTACACAAAATCTTACTGACTGCTTCCGGAGGTCCGTTTAGAGGAAGAAAGCGTGAGGAACTGGAGCATATACAGGTTGAAGACGCATTAAAACATCCGAACTGGGCGATGGGAAGAAAGATTACAATTGATTCTTCAACTATGGTCAATAAGGGGCTGGAAGTGATAGAAGCAAAATGGCTGTTTGATGTAAGTGTAGATCAGGTGCAGGTGGTTGTACAGCCACAAAGTATTATCCACTCAATGGTAGAATATGAGGATGGAGCGGTGATCGCACAGTTAGGTACACCGGATATGAAGCTTCCAATCCAGTATGCATTATATTATCCAGAGAGAAGATATTTACCGGGGGAAAGATTGGATTTTGAAACATTGACTCAGATTACATTTGAAAAACCGGATATGGAAACATTTTATGGATTGAAGCTTGCTTATGAAGCAGGAAGAATCGGCGGTTCACTTCCGACAGTACTCAATGCGGCGAACGAAAAAGCGGTTGCAATGTTTTTGAATTGTGAGATTCGATATCTGCAGATTCCGGAAATTATCCGGGATTGTATGGAGCATCATAAGAATATTGTAAATCCGACAATACCGGAAATTCTGGCTACAGAGCAGGAAACGTATGAATATATTTTAGCAAAATATAAAGGTGGTAACTAAATGGGTATAATCATTGCGATTTTATTGTTTAGTGCAATTGTAATTTTTCATGAATTAGGTCATTTTTTGCTTGCCAAAGCAAATAAAATCCGAGTCGATGAGTTTTCATTGGGTATGGGACCGACATTGATCGGGAAACAGATCGGAGAGACAAAATTTTCTCTGAAATTGCTTCCTTTGGGCGGTGCATGCATGATGGGAGAGGACGATGCGGATGACACAGCGGAAGGTAGTTTTAATAGTAAATCTGTCTGGGCAAGAATTTCTGTTATTGCAGCAGGGCCTATATTTAATTTCATACTGGCATGGATTCTTTGTATTATTCTGGTTGGCTGGATTGGGTATCACTCACCGGAAATAGGTGCGGTAGAAACAGGGTATTCTGCTGCGGAACAAGGATTACAGGCAGGGGATGTTATCACAAAGATCAATGGTCATAGTATTCATTTGTGGGAAGAAATTACATTGTATAATTTTTCAACAAAAGAGGGCGATGCATTGTCTGTCACATATGAACGTGATGGAAAAACGCATACCGCAGAACTGGTGGCAAAACAATTGGAAAATGATTCCTATGCCAGACTTGGTATCGTAAGTATTGGTGAGCGTACAAAACCGGGGATTTTCGGAACATTAAAATATGGTGCCTATACAGTGAAATACTGGATATCTTATACTTTCGAATGCTTAAAAATGTTGCTTAGCGGGCAGGTTGGAATCAATCAGATGTCAGGACCTGTCGGAATTGTATCGGTAGTGGACAATGCATATCAACAGGCAAAACCAGCAGGAATGCAGGTAGTGTGGCTGAATATTTTAAATATCGGGATTTTGTTGACAGCAAACTTAGGCGTGATGAATCTCATACCATTTCCGGCATTAGATGGCGGACGCTTGATATTTTTGTTTATCGAAGCCATTCGAGGAAAACGCATTCCGCCGGAAAAAGAAGGAATGGTTCATTTTGCAGGGTTTGCATTATTAATGATATTAATGGTGGTTGTTATGTATAATGATATCATGAGAATTTTTTAGAAACTAAAAATAATGAGACTCATGGACAATATGAAAAGGTTGTCTGTGAGTTTTCTTATGTTCAAACGAAAGAAGAGGAATAAACCAATGAACATTTTAGAGCTTTTTATTTTAGCGGTTGGCCTTTCGATGGATGCTTTTGCAGTATCGATTTGTAAAGGGTTATCACTGGGAAAGATCCAGAAGAAACATATGGCAATTGCAGGGGCATGGTTTGGAGGCTTTCAGGCATTGATGCCATTGATCGGATATTTTGCAGGTCGTTTTTTTGCTGAAAAACTGACACAGTATGATCACTGGGTTGCATTTATACTATTGTTGTTTATCGGCGGAAGTATGATAAAAGAATCATTGGGGGAAGAGGAAGAGTCAAATGATGCGATGGATGCAAAGACCATGTTTTTGCTTGCGGTTGCGACGAGCATTGATGCTCTGGCAGTTGGCGTGACATTTGCTTTTCTGAAGGTTGCGATTATACCTGCAGTTGTATTTATCGGAGTTGTAACATTTGTCTGTTCAGCAGCAGGAATCAAAATTGGAAGTATATTTGGAACAAAATATAAATCAAAAGCAGAATTATGTGGTGGAATCATTTTGATTTTAATTGGTTTGAAGATTCTGTTGGAAGGTATTGGAATTTTATAGAGGTAGATAAATGAAATCAGAACAAGGGAAAAATAAGAAAAAATCAACAGAACAGGCAGTCTGTCCAATCTCGAAAAAATGTGGAAGCTGTCAGTATCAGGGAATGTCATATCATAAGCAGTTGCAGAAAAAACAGAGACAGGAAGAGTCTTTGTTGGGAAGCTACGGAAAAGTAGAACCAATCATAGGAATGAAAAATCCATATTACTATAGAAATAAAGTACATGCAGTGTTTGATCGTGACAGAAGGGGAAATGTCATTTCCGGAACATATGAAGCGAAAAGTCATCGAGTTGTACCGGTAGAAAATTGTCTTATCGAAGATCAGAAGAGCCAGGAAATCATTCGTACAATTAAAAACCTGCTGAAATCTTTTAAAATCAAAACTTATGATGAGGATACAGGGTATGGACTGCTTCGGCATGTTATGGTCCGTAGAGGATTTAAAAGTGGGGAAATTATGGTAATCCTTATTTTAGGCTCACCAATTCTTCCATCAAAAAATAATTTTGTGAAAGCACTTCGAAAAGAACATCCGGAGATTACAACGGTTGTATTAAATGTGAATGATAAAAAGACAAGTATGGTTTTAGGTGAAAAAGAAAAACCGATTTATGGGCCTGGATTTATTAAAGATGAATTGTGCGGATGTACATTTCGTATTTCACCAAAATCATTTTACCAGGTCAATCCGGTGCAGACAGAAATTTTGTATAATACAGCAATTGAGTATGCGGGATTGAAAGGAAAAGAAACAATTATTGATGCTTACTGCGGTATTGGAACAATCAGTCTGATCGCAGCGAAGCATGTAAAGAAAGTGATCGGGGTAGAGCTAAATAAAGATGCCGTAAAAGATGCCAAAATTAATGCAAAAGAAAATCATATCACAAATGCAGAATTCCGACAGGGAGATGCAGGTGAGTTTATGGTGAAGATGGCAGAGAATGATCAAAAAGCAGATGTAGTTTTTATGGATCCTCCGAGAGCTGGAAGTGATGTAAAATTCTTATCATCCGTTGTGAAGTTGAATCCGAAGAAAGTAGTATATATTTCATGTGGACCGGATACGTTGGCACGAGATTTAAAATATTTAACGAAGCATGGATATCAGCTGAAACGTATTCAGCCTGTGGACATGTTCCCATTTTGCGATCATTGTGAAACAGTAGTGCTTTTAGAACGAAAATAGGCGGCTTTATTGGGTGTGTGAAAAACTTTTGTTTTTTATACGCCCAATTTGCCATCTATAGAAATAAAAACAGGTAAAAGAGGTCAGATGTCCTTGAACATATAGGAAAGAAAAGATATAATGATTTCATCAAAGCGAATTGTTTCAGAAAAACAATCGTATAAATTAGGAGGAATAAAGAAATGATGAAAAAGAAAGTAGCAATTGTATTAGCGGCGGCAATGATGATGTCGTTGGCAGGATGTGCAGGAAATGCGGAGAAAAAGGAGGAAGCGAAAAGTCCGGCAGTAGAAAAAGAAGTAGAAGAAAAAGAGGAAAACGCACAGATAGAAGGTGCACTTGCTATTTATTGTGGAGCAGGTATGCAAAAACCATTTCAGGAAATTGCAGATGCATTTCAGGATGAAACAGGCTGCGAGATGAACGTAACATATGCTAATGCGGCACAAATCCAGACACAGATTCAAGAGTCTCAGGAGGGAGATTTCTTTATTGCCGGTTCTAAGGAAGAATTAAAGCCGGTAGAAGAATTTGTAACAAGCAGCGAAGATCTTGTAAAGCACATTCCGGTATTGGTTGTAAGAGAAGGAAATGAAAAGAATATTCAGGGACTGAATGACCTGACAAGAGAAGACGTGGTAACAGTCATCGGAGATCCTGAATCAACACCAATTGGAAAAATTGCAAAAAAGGCATTTGCTGATTTCCAGATAGGGGATAAAGTGAATATTGCGGCAACAACTACAACAGCACCACAGCTTGCAACGGTTGTTGGATTAGGAGAGGCTGACGCTGCAATTATCTGGAAAGAAAATGCAAAAGCAGAGGGCGTAGAACTCTGTAATACGACAGATTTGGATGCTTATGTAAAAGTGATTCCGGCCGCCCGCTTATCTTTCAATGAAAATGTTGAGGCAGCAGATGCATTTGTAGAATTTTTGGGTTCAGAAGAAGCACATGCAATTTGGGAATCTTTCGGTTATGAATTAGTAAAATGAAAAAACACAAAATAGATTTGATATAAATTTTATATCTAATTTTCGATTATCCGCATAAACACTATACTTTCAAGTATTTTGAAGTATAGAAAAAACTCATTTTACCACGAATTTACCACGATTGAATGAGCCTTGATATGACCTATAAAATAACACCCAAAAGACATCATTACACCTAAATGGTGTCTTTTTAAAAAGCAGTCAATCCTAAAACTAACTGCTTTGTGTATATGGATATGAAATTGTAAACTAGAAGCTGTTTATTTTTTCTTTTTAGGTTTTGGCGTTGGTAGTTCATCATACATCACATCAAATAACCCCGTCAGAAAATCTTTATTATCAACTTCTTCCACCAATAACATTTCTTTGGCGTTTTCGTATGGAATTTCATAAGTAACTGTCGGCATATAAGAAATTGCAGACTTTGTTGGTTTTACAAGTAACCTATCATCATATATACCGCCAACGATTTTTCCACGATAATAAATAATAAATTCTCCCATCATTGCACGATATGTTATTTCTTGTAATTCTGATAATTGTTCTAAAACAAATTGTAAATAATCTTTACTTGAAGCCATTTCCAACCCTCCAATCTTGAATTTTATTATTCCAATGCTTTCTTTAAGTCCAGAACAAATTGCTTTTGTTGTTTTTTCAAATAGGTTTTTACAAAAGGTTTCATAAACCACTTTTTAGGTATCACATTTTCTGTAAAGTCTATTTGTGTTTCATTCCCTTTGTCTATAAAAACACCAATCCAATGACCTTTCATGTTGCTATTCTCCATATCAAATTCCCAGCGTTTATATGGTTCTGCAACGGTAACGGTAAATGTAGTAGCATATCCATTTTTTGTGTATTCAATAAATTGTTTGTCATTTATTATTTCTGTTTTGCTCAAATCACTTCGCCATGAGTTATATTTATCAACAGCTAAAACAATGTTCCAAACTTTTTGAATATCATTACTAATAATTGTATTTATATTTGAAATTGCCACTTTTTCATTTCCCCTTTTCAAACTGGAATTTGTCTTACAACAATTTATATATGCATAAAAAGCAATATATTTATGAAAACACCCTAAATCCAAAATCTACTCAATTCATTTTTCCTTACATAAAATGTTCTCGTATATTTCACTTCCTCACCAAGTGTTTCCCCTATCAAAACTTCAAAATCATTGATATCAAATTCTGGAAAGAATGTATCTCCATCTTCAATATTTAAATCTACTTCTGTGATATACATTTTATCTACTATTTGCAAAGCTTCCTTAAATAGTCCATATCCACCAGATATGTATACATCTCGTCCTTTAGCCAATAATAATGCATCTTCTAATGATTTAACTGAAACTAAATTATCTCCTTGATACTCTGTTGTGGTGGAAACAACAATATTCATTCTATTAGGCAACGGATGACCGATTTCTTCATAAGACTTTCGCCCCATAATAACCACATTACCCGTTGTTAACTCTCTAAATTGCTTTTGTTCTCCCTTTATTTTCCATGGTATATTACCATTCTTGCCTATAACATTATTCTTTGACCTCGCAACAATCAAACCTATCATCTATTTCATCCTCCATAATATGATGTCGTACCTGTGATTCCATCAAGTGCACCACATCTTAACAAACTCAAAATTATCTCGAACTAACCAGCTCGACAAATTCAAGTTTGTCGCTTTCTTCATATCCACATTATATCATTTTCATATCTGCACCACAATAAAATTTTATGCACCGATAATCTTACTGAACAGCTCTAACAAACACCATTTCATCACTCCAATCTGAAATTTAGGTATGAAAAAAGCAGTCAATCCTAAGACTAACTGCTTTGTGTATAGAGATATGAAATTGTGAAATAGAATTTGCCTATTTCAAATCAAAAAGAGAATTTTCATAGTCCTTTACATAGTATCGTATATTTTTACGCCCCTTTTGAATAATGGTATGTCCCTCTGCTTCTAATTTTTCTTTCTGTGCTTCAATACCATTTGGATATTTAGCATTTAATTCTCCGTTTGCTTTTAATGTTCTCCAATAGGGTGTTTCATCTTCGGAACGCTGATAACTCGCCCACGCTACAATAGAAACAAATATACCCGCTGTAATCGGCTCTGTAAAATCTGCACCACTCAATTTTGCAAAGTGTTCTCGTATTTTTCCAACCGTAATCACTTTACCATACGGAACTTTTTTCATTACTTTGTCATAGTCAATCGGGGGAGCAAAATACATTTTGTTTCCACCATATTTCTCAATACTTTTCTGGTCTATGATAATTTGAAATTTTGGCATATCCTTACTATCATGCAACATAGCATTAAAATCTTTTTTATCTTCGTTTGCCATTTCTGCCACCTCCTACTTTAAGGATAATCTGTTTTTCATTCCTATGCAATGAGGCTATTTGAAAAAACAGGACAACTTCCGATTCATCTTATTATACCACACCCGCCGCCCCGCGTCTATTTCCCGCCGTGCCCGCATACCCTGTAACAAACCACAACAGGGGAGGGGCTTGCCATGCGGCGGGATGCAGACAGAGAGGAACGAAACGCAAGATTGCTGGCGGGCGTGGTGCTGGCGGCTATGTTGGTGCTGCTGTCCGGCATTATCCACCTGCTGTACCACCGGGAGTACGCCGAGACCGACACCCCCAACGACTGCTTTGCGGTGTCGGCGGCGACGGGGGAGACCGCAGTCCCGAAGCTCGTCTGTCTGACCTTTGACGACGGCCCCAGCAAAAACACCCGGCCCATTCTGGAAATTCTCGATAAGGAGCAGGTCCCGGCGACCTTCTTTGTCTGCGCGCAGGACGCCAACGAAAAATATCTGCCCCTTGTGGCGGAGATTGCGGCGGCGGGGCATCAGATCGCACTGCACAGTGCGACGCATCAATACTCCAGAATTTATGCGAGCACCGACGCATTCTGGCAGGACATCAAAACGCTGCGCCAGGCGTTGGAGCCGTATGTGGATGTAGCGGCCATCGACTGGCTGCGCTTCCCCGGCGGCAGCACAAACACAGTCAGCCACCGCTACGGCGGAAAAGGCATCATGAAGGCCCTGAAGGCCCAGGCCGAGGACAAGGGCTACCACTGGATCGACTGGAACGTCTGTGCCGAGGACGCTACCGCCAGCCACCCGGACGCCGCGCAGATTTTGCGCAACATTCGCCGTGATGCCGACGGTCAGGACACCTGCGTCGTCCTGCTGCATGATACAAAAGCAACAGGTCAGACCGTCAAGGCCCTGCCCGATATGATCGCCTATTTCCGGGAGCAGGGCTACACTTTTTGTACGGTTGCACAGATGGATGCCTTGCAATGTGAAACAAAATAGGGTATAATGTACAAGAATCAAAAAGCAGTGGGAGGCGGAACGATGCGCAAAACGGAAAGCCAGAAGATAGCCCTCTGCGGGATGCTGGGGGCGCTTTCGGTGGTGCTTTTGCTGCTGGGCAGCGCACTGCAGATCGGCACCTATGCCGCGCCGATGCTGGCAGCGTTCCTGCTCATCCCGGTGCTGGAGGAATACGGCACGCGCTACGCGCTGACCCTCTACGTCTGCGTGGCAATTCTGGCCGTGCTCTTTGTGCCGGAGACCGAGCTGGCGCTGTTTTACGTGCTGGTCATGGGGTATTACCCTGTGCTGCGCGTCAAGCTGAACGGCGTAAAAAGCACGCTCCTGCGCTGGGTGCTGAAATTCGCGGTGTTCAACGCGGGCACGGTGCTGGTGTATCTTTTGCTGTTTGCGCTGCTCGGGCCCGCCGTGCTGGACGAGCTGCTGGCCGACGGCACCGGGATGCTGGCGGCACTGCTGGCCGCGGGCAACCTGTCGTTTTGGCTGTGTGACCGCGCACTGGCGGCATTGACGCGGTATTACCACGTCATACTCAAGCCAAAACTGAAAAAGAAGTTTTAATTCGGGGAGGAAAACAATATGTGGTACGATGAGGCAGTAGTTTATCAGATCTACCCGCTGGGGCTTTGCGGTGCGCCGCTGCAAAACGATGGCGACCAGGCGCAGGCGGACGAGCACCGCATTCTGCGGGTGCTGGACTGGGTGGAGCACATCAAGCGCCTGGGCGCGACCTGCGTGCTGTTCAACCCGCTGTTTGAGAGCGACGCCCACGGCTATGACACCCGCGACTACAATAAGGTAGACTGCCGTTTGGGCACAAACGACGACCTCAGGCAGGTCTGCGCGGCGCTGCACGCGGCGGGCATAAAAATCCTGTTTGACGGCGTGTTCAACCATGTGGGCCGCGGCTTCTGGGCGTTCAGGGACGTGCAGGAGAAGCGCTGGGACAGTCCGTATAAGGACTGGTTCCACATCAGCTTTGACGGCAACACCAACTACAACGACGGCTTCTGGTATGAGGCGTGGGAGGGCTGCAACGAGCTGGTCAAGCTGAATCTGCAGAACCCGGCGGTGAAAAACTACCTGTTTGACGTTGTGCGCGGCTGGGTGCGGGATTACGACATCGACGGTCTGCGTTTGGATGTTGCCTACTGCCTTGACCTCGGCTTTCTGGCCGAGCTGCGCGGGCTGGCCGACAGCATCAAGCCGGAGTTCGCGCTGGTGGGTGAGACGCTGCACGGCGACTACAACCGCTGGATGAACGACCACGCCTGCCACAGCGTAACGAACTACGAGTGCTATAAGGGCCTGCATTCGAGCTTCAACACGGGCAACATGCACGAGATCAGCTACAGCCTGAACCGCCAGTTCGGCTCCGAGCAGTGGTGCCTGTACACGGGCAAGCACCTGCTGAGCTTTGTGGATAACCACGATGTAACGCGCATTGCGACGATTTTGAGCGACAAGGGCTGCCTGCGCCCCATCTACGGTCTGCTGTTCGGTATGCCCGGTGTGCCGTCGGTCTACTACGGCAGTGAATGGGGCATGGAGGGCGACAAGCGCAACGGCGACCCGACGCTGCGCCCGGCGGTGGAGAAGCCCGAGGAAAACGACCTGACCGCCTGGATCGCGGCGCTGGCCCACGCCCACACGGGCAGCAAGGCGCTGTGCCGGGGCAGCTACCGCAATGTGCTGGTCCAGCCTAAGCAGCTGATTTTTGAGCGCTACGCCGACGGTGAGCGGGTGCTGGTGGCCATCAACGCGGACGGCAATCCGTATGATGCGCATTTTGACGCGGGCTGCGGCCGCGCGGTGGACCTCATCACAGGCGCCGACCACGACTTTGGCGGCGGCAGCACATTAGAGCCATACAGTTGTCATTTCTGGAAATGTGAACGATAATACGATATAAAAATGCACCTGTCCGTCTGGGCAGGTGCATTTTTGTACTAGGTTGTAGGGGGCGTCCTCAGCCACGATCAAATGAGCGGCGCCCTGCAAGGCCTGGGGGACGTATTCCTTGATTGGATGGTGACCTCGTACATTTTCATGGGTCAATCCTTTCGCATTTGCTGTACCATCGCCAAAAAGTCTCTCTCGCTCAACAGGACCAGTCCCTGGGATTCGTCGCCCAGGACAATGAGCTTATCGCCGGGCTGGATGTTGAAAATCTTGCGTGCCTTCGTCGGTATTACGATCTGCCCTTTATCGCCGACCGTGACCAGCCCAAAGGCGTGCCTGCCCTTGGGCGGTACGTTCAGCCCGGTAGCGGCGGTGTCATAGTTGACGAGATCGTCCAGCGAGACGCCGAAAATTTCCGCCAGCTGCTTGCAGCGCTCAATGTCGGGCAGACTTTCCCCGGTCTCGTATTTCGAGAGCGTCTGGCGGCTGACCTGCAGGCGGTCAGCTAGTTCTTCCTGCGATAGATCGTGCAATTTGCGCAGGGAGACAAGGTTATCACAAAACATGAGGCTTCTCCTTTTTAATGCCGAAAACACAGTACCGCACCACCGGCACATGGCGCAGCACGGCATACAGCGCCAGCCCGCCGCCGTAGGCAGCTACGGCGGACAGCAGGTATACCACCGCGCCGCGCCAGCGCAGGCAGTACACCAGCCCATAGGCCACCGCCGACAGCGCCAGATAGTGGCAGACGTACAGCCCAAAACTGTGCCGCGCCAGGAACGCGGCCACAGGCCCGGTGCTGTCGCCCCAGCGCTTCATGCCGCCAAAGACAGCCAGGCAGGCCGCCCAGCCGTAGGCGATGGCCAGGGGGCTGTTCACGTTGGGAACCACGGCGTAGTTCTTGCCCCAACTGTGCCAGAGGTAAACCAGCCCCAGCGCGGCGGCCACGGCGCACAAAATCGGTGCCCGGCGGGCCAGCGCGTCCATGACCTGCGGCTGCGAAAAGACGTAGTACCCAGCCAGATAGCTGAAAATGTAGATGCCGAACCGATACACCTGGATGATGGGCGGGTTCAGCACCTGGGCCGATACCCAGGCGGCCACACCCAGCGCTGCGACGGCCCAGCAGGGGAGCGACGCGCATTTTGCCAGCAGCCGCCCGCACTCGATGCGGCGCACGGCCAGCAGTACCAGGGCACAGACCCACAGCACATGGCAGGTCCAGAGAACGCCAATACCCGATACCGTCATAATCAAATAGAGTACCGGTGCGGGCACCCCGGAGGGGATATTTTCAAAGGCATGGCTGAACGCCATGTTGAAATACCCCTGCGCCCAGCCCAGCACCAGCAGTCCCAGCGTGGAAGGAACCAACAATTTTCGCGTGCGCTCTGCAAAAAACGCCTTGCCGCTGTGGCTGTCCAGCGCGTACCGCGCCGACGCACCGCTAACCAGAAACAGCACGACCATGAACCATGGGTACAGCAGATATTGCAGCGCGTCCTGCCAGCGACAGTCCGTCACCGGCCCCACGACACCCACCGTCACGACATGGTTGTACATAAAAATGGCGTGGTACAAAACCACCAGCAGCACAGTTGCCCAGCGGATGTTGTCGAGATAGTGCTTTCTCATATTTATCACACCTTTGCTATGATTTTTAACAAGTATAGCAAAAGCAGAAGAAAATGAACACCAACATGGTTTTACAGGATGGCGGGGAAAATGTTAAAAATCGTGGCAGGAGGTGGTTATAGTATAGGGGATAGGGCAGGAAATTGCAAGAAGAAAGCCCCCGCAGCGTACCGAAAGGCCAATACGTTGCGGAGGCTGCTTTGCAGGGGCCGCACATGTGCGGCCCGCGGCTTTAAGGCAGTGTGCGTTTCCGGGAAAGTAGAGGGTCGGATATGCCCGGCCCCTACATGGCAGGCGCTATCAAAGGTTCGTATACCCCATCAGCTTTTCATCCACGACGGCGGCGGTGTCGCGGCCCTCGCGCAGGGCCCAGACGACAAGGCTCTGGCCGCGGCGCATATCGCCGCAGGCGAACACCTTCGGGTCGGCGGTGGCGTACTTCACATCGGCCACGGTGCCGCGCTTCGTGCGCTCGACGCCGAACGCATCGGCCACATAGGGCTCGCAGCCCGTAAAGCCTGCCGCGATCAGCACAAGGTCGCAGTCCACGGTGAACTCCTCGCCGGTGGGCACCATCTGGCGGCGTCCGTCCACGACCTCGCTTTTCAGCTTGGAGATCAGCGCGCCGCAGACCTGCCCGGCCTCGTTCTTGTAGAACTCCTTGACCGTCGTCTGGTAGACGCGGGGGTCAAAGCCGAATTTGGCAATGGCCTCCTGCTGGCCGTAGTCGGTTTTCAGCACGCGGGGCCACTCGGGCCAGTCGTTGCCGGGGGCGCGGGCCGCGGGCGGGCAGGGCATCATTTCCAGCTGCATGACGCTCTCGCAGCCCTGGCGGATGGCCGTGCCGACGCAGTCGTTGCCGGTGTCGCCGCCGCC
>OIZF01000089.1_pt1 | contig 60323 bp, 62 predicted proteins | sample 1588471 | NCBI WGS metagenome assembly OIZF01 (sample SAMN03283279) | human gut metagenome | biome: human-associated habitat; material: feces | host: Homo sapiens | place: Peru | collected 2012
CTTGCATGTGTTAAGCACGCCGCCAGCGTTCATCCTGAGCCAGGATCAAACTCTCATAAAAAGTTTGCCTCGTCAGTATTAAACTAACTAGCTTAAATAGTTTTACCAAAACTTACTGTTTAGGTTCGTGTATCTTTCGATACTCGCAAGATTCATTAATGAATCATTTTAAAATTCTCAAAGAATTTCAAGGTTGTCTTTCTATTCAGTTATCAAAGATCTATTCCTCAAACCCAGTATTTATCTGGTGTTTTAAGTCTTATTTGTTACCGCTTACCGCGGCGACTTGTATATAATATCATCAGGTACACACATTGTCAACAACTTTTTTCAAAAAGTTTCAAAAAAGTTCAATTTTTTTCAATCATTGACTTTTAAGTAGGACTGACATGCCTGCGAAGCCGCTTGTTTACTGACTTTCTGCACATTTACATTGTAATCAGAAAGTAAAGACCTACTGTTATATTCCTGTATGCATTTTTAGTAGGTCTCTGCTCTGAAGCCATAGCAATATTATAAGAAAACCACCCACTAATTATGTTATCCAATAGCTTCTAGTAGGCATTCGCCCCATAACACAGCACCTTAACACATCCCTATAACACATCTTCTCATTGCAATCTGCCATAACGCATTAACACATTTTCTCAATCACTCAAATATTGACATAGTAACAACATCAATATACTTTCGAAGCCACTTATTTTACTGTCTTTTTTCATTATACCCATTAAATAAAGGAGGTCTTATGCGACCTCCCTGATTATTCCTATGCTTTTAATGCATTCTTAGCTTCATCTGTTATCTCTCTCTGATAAGCTATCTCATTTTCAATATTTCTGGCGACCTCATTAGCAGTATATGCTGCATCTATTACTTTCTTAAGCACATTTCCAACATCATCTGCTTTTTCCTTCTGCTTTGATGAATTATCATAAATATTCTTCATAGCTGTGACCGTTTCATCAACCGAGGTCTGTACTTTAGTAATTGTGTCTGTTATCTCTTTGGACGACTTAGCTGACTGAGCAGCAAGATTTCTTACCTCACTGGCAACAACAGCAAATCCCCTGCCATGTTCACCGGCTCTTGCGGCTTCTATTGATGCATTAAGTGAAAGTATATTGGTTCTGTTAGATATTGAACTAATAACAGCTGCAAATTCTTCAATCTTCTTAGACAAAGCTTCAAGTTCTTTAATCTTAGCTGAAGACTCCTCCACAACTTTATTCATTGATTCTATCATTCCAAGAATCTCTTCTACACTTGACATGCTTTCCTTAACCAGATTAAGAGATGTATCTGACGAATTAATAACATCAAATGCATCTTTTTCAAGCTTTTCCTGTGAATCATCAAGTCCATTAAGAATATTGGTGAGATTATTCACCATTGCTTCGTTACTCATAAGTAATCCCCCATCCTATGTATTTTATATCAGTTTAATTGCTTCCTGAACATTATTAACACCAATTATTTCAATTTTATCATTCTTCTTTATGTTTTTCAAGCATACACCCGGCAATATACATGTTTTAAAACCAAGCTTAACAGCTTCATTAACTCTCTGTTGTGCCTGGCTTACAGCTCTCACCTCACCTGCAAGTCCAACTTCACCAAATATAACTGTCTTTTCGTCTATTGCCCTGTTCTTAAAGCTGCTCACAAGGGCCATCACAATTCCCAAATCAAGCGCTGGCTCACTTACTTTAATTCCACCTGCAACATTCACATAAGCATCACTGCCTGACATATGTATACCCGCTCTCTTTTCAAGAACAGCCATAAGAAGATTAACTCTGTTATAGTCAGTTCCTGCTGCAGTCCTTCTTGCCATTCCAAAATTAGAATCGCACACCAATGCCTGAATCTCTACCATTATAGGGCGTGTTCCTTCCAAAAGGCACACAACAACTGAACCTGATGCATTCTCTGGTCTTCCATTGAGCATATATTCCGATGGATTCTCAACTTCCGACAGACCGCTCTGCTGCATTTCAAATACACCAATTTCATTAGTTGAGCCAAATCTGTTTTTTACGCCTCTTAATATCCTGTATGAAGCATATCTGTCACCTTCAAAATAAAGCACCGTATCAACCATATGCTCAAGCATTCTTGGTCCGGCAACTGTTCCTTCCTTGGTAACATGTCCTACAATGAATATAGTAATGTTCAGTCCCTTCGCAAGCTGCATAAGTATGGATGTTGTCTCTCTTACCTGAGAAACACTTCCCGGTGCTGCTGCCACATCTTCTTTATACATAGTCTGTATCGAATCAATTATCACAATCTCAGGCTTATTTCTTGTAAGAATATCTTCTATGTTATCTAAGCTTGTCTCACATAATAACTTAAGTGTTCCTCTGCATTTGCCAATTCTGTCTGCCCTAAGCTTTATCTGCTTAAGCGATTCTTCACCGGATATATAAAGTACATCTTTTCCTTCTGCTGACAGGTTGTAACACATCTGAAGCAGAAGTGTTGACTTTCCTATTCCAGGATCTCCTCCTACAAGCACTAAAGAACCCGCAACAATTCCTCCGCCAAGTACCCTGTCTAGTTCAGCTATGCCTGTGGATGTTCTGTCATTTTCTTCAAAGCTTACACTATTTATCTCTACAGGAACAGGCGCTGATGATGCCGCTGCCCTCTGGCTTGTGCCTGCTATTCCTTTGGCTGACTTAGGTTTACTTACTGGTTCTTCTACAAATGTGTTCCATTCCTTACACGCCGGACACTGCCCGAACCATTTAGCAGACTCATATCCACATTCTTTACAAAAAAAAGCTGTATTCTTTGCCTTTGCCATATATCCCCCTAAAAAAGGCTGCCACAACATATAAATGTGTAGCAGCCCTGTAAAATCAAAATACTTTTAATTATAATCAAGCCTTCTTAATATCTACTTTAACAGGCTTCTCACCATCAAATTCAACTGAAAGAACAAGCTTTCCACCCATGTTAGTAGCCATTGTTCCTGCATCCTTATCATTAATTCTGATATCATATGATGTACCTTCTTCAAGGCCTAATGTAATCTGTGCATCCTCATTACCTTCTACCATAAATGATACACTTGTATCTGTCGCCTTAAAATCATTAACTGCTGTACCTGGAACAGATTCATATACAAAAGAGCCGTTCTTCTCAAGCTTTGTGATTTCGTTAAATGTCTTAACCTTGTATGTATCTCCACAATGTTCGAAATCTGGCAGCTTTGACTTGGTATCCAACTTATAATTACCAAAACTGATTGCTCCATCCGCTTCTGAACGAATCAATTCATTAACTACTGGCATATTATTATCCTCCTATATGTTACGATATGTATGTACTGATTATACAATAAACTGACAAAAAGCGCCAGCAATTTGTCAGTTGTTTATTGTTTATTTATTAATTTATTTGTTCATTCCTCTCTTGAGGGTAAAGTTAAGCTTATTATCCTTTACAGTTATCTTTACTTTATTGCCAGCGTGGACTTTTCCCATAAGAATCCGCTCTGCAAGAACATCTTCAACCTCATTCTGGATTGTACGGCGTAATGGTCTTGCTCCGTATTTGGAATCATATCCCTTATCGACAAGCCACTGTCTAGCTGCATCATCAAGCTCTATTGATAATTTCATCTGTTCCATAATACGCTTATTAACATTAGCAATCATTATATCGACAATCTGTGCTATCTGCTCTTTTCCAAGAACATGGAACACTACTATATCATCTATTCGGTTAATGAATTCCGGCTTAAATATTCTCTTAACCTCGTCCATAACCTTGCCCTTCATCTCCTCATGATTCTGCTGCTCAGTCTGTCCTGATGAGAATCCCAGAGATTTAGGAGATACAATATTTTCAGCTCCAGCATTGCTAGTCATTATAATTATAGTATTCTTGAAATCTATAACCCTGCCTGTTGAATCTGTTATATGTCCATCATCTAACACCTGTAAAAGAACATTAAATACATCCGGATGAGCTTTCTCAACTTCATCAAAAAGAATTACAGAGTATGGATTTCTTCTTACTTTCTCACTAAGCTGTCCACCCTCATCATATCCTACATATCCCGGAGGTGAACCTATAAGCTTTGACACTGTATGCTTCTCCATGAATTCAGACATATCAACCCTTATAAGTGAGTTTTCTGTTCCAAACATTGCATCTGCCAATGCCTTTGAAAGTTCTGTCTTACCTACACCTGTAGGTCCTAAGAACAGGAACGAACCAATTGGTCTGTCAGGATCTTTAAGTCCCACTCTTCCTCTTCGTATTGCCTTGGCAACAGCTGCAACAGCCTCATCCTGTCCTATAACCCTGTTGTGTAAAGTTTCTTCCAGTTTCATAAGACGCTCAGACTCTGCCTGTGCAATTCTCTGTACAGGAATCTTTGTCCATGTCGATACAACAGAAGCAATCTCATCTTCATCGACAATGAGATTATTCTCATTGATACTATCCTGCCACTGCTTTGTCATCTTTTCAAGCTGTTCTTTTTTCTTTAACTGTTTCTTCTTAATTTCACCAGCCTGCTCATAAGCTTCTGACTTTATTGCTTCTTCCTTATCCTTGGTAAGCTGTTCTATCTGTGTCTCTAATGTCTTAATCTCATCAGGCATAACATATGCATCAAGCCTTGTCTTAGAAGATGCTTCATCAATAAGATCTATTGCCTTATCAGGAAGGAATCTGTCATTAATATATCTCTTAGATAACTTAACAGCGGCAACTACAGCTTCATCTGTAATTGTAACATGATGATGCTCTTCATATCTGCCCTTAAGACCTCTTAATATCTGAATTGCCTCTTCTGCTGTAGGTTCTTCAACCTTAACCGGCTGGAATCTTCTCTCAAGAGCAGCATCCTTCTCAATATGCTTTCTATATTCTTCAAGAGTTGTAGCACCAATAAGCTGAATTTCTCCTCTTGCAAGAGATGGCTTTAATATATTGGACGCATCTATTGCTCCTTCTGCTCCTCCAGCACCTATTATTGTGTGAATCTCATCCAGAAAAAGTAATACATTTCCCGCATTTTTAACCTCTGCTATTACCTTCTTGATTCTTTCCTCAAATTCACCTCTGTACTTAGAACCGGCAACCATACCTGACAAATCTAATGTCAGAAGACGCTTGTCCTTAATTGTCTCAGGCACATTTCCTTCAACTATTCGGGCTGCAAGTCCTTCTGCTATGGCAGTCTTACCAACTCCCGGTTCACCTATAAGGCACGGATTATTCTTAGTTCTTCTGCTCAATATCTGAATAACCCTCTGAATCTCTTCTTCCCTGCCAATAACTGGGTCTAATCTGCCTTCTCTTGCCATCTGTGTAAGATCCCTGCTGTACTGGTCGAGAGTTGCTGTGCTTTTTTTATCATTTCCTCTTGGTCTTCCATTTTGGAAATCTTCTTTAACCCTGCCGGCATCTTCTCCCATAGCCATAAGAAGATCAACATACATCTTCTTGACAGGAACTCCTATAGTATTAAGAAGCCTTGAAGCTACGCTGTCTGTTTCTTTTATTATTGCTATTAAAATGTGTTCTGTTCCTATAAGCTCTGACTTAAATCTTGCTGCCTCTCTTGCTGCATTGTCGAGTATATGTCTAACCCTTGGAGTATATCCTGATGGTTCTTTGACATTAACTACACTATCTGGTGCTATAAGCTGGCACACAAGATTAATTATCTTCTCATCCGTAATATCATTGCTAAGAAGAACCGAAGATGCAAGTCCGCCCTCCGCTTTGATAAGTCCTATAAGAAGATGCTCTGAACCTATATAACCATGTCCTAACATAGCCGCTGTATCTGCCGCATAATTAAGCGCCTCCTGCGCTTTGCTGGTAAATCTGCTCTGCATATCTATAACCCTTTCTATGATTGATTTCGTAAATATCTGTTAATGTATTGTTGGAAGATGTTCTCTTATAAAATCAGCTCGTGACACTTCCAGTTCCTCTTCATCCATATCCTTGTTAGAAATCATAAGAAGATTTGCCGGATGAATTCCAATCATAAGCTGATATATATTACTCTCATCAAATCCGTCAGCCTTAATAAGCCCTGATGCAAGTCCGAATCTTATCTGGGAAAGCAGCAGTTCTCCATCATTAAGTGTAACCTTTCTGGCATATTTTAACACACCATATGACCTGTACACCATATCAAGTGCTGTCATTTTTCTTTTTGTAATATACTGCTTCCTGTAATTTCTTTCCTGTGCAACAATCTGTTCTGCTATATTATCCAGATTGTCAATTATATCCTTCTCACTCTTTCCAAGTGTTACCAGATTAGTAAGCTGGTATATATCACCTAAAGCTCTGTTATTGTCACCCTCCATTGCTTTTAGCACAAGTCCGAATCTACCAACCTCAGGAATCAGCCCTGATATTTTATCATTTCCTGCAAGTGCTGGCAAATGCAGCATATAACTTGCTCTCATCCCTGTACCTGCATTGGATGGAAGGGTTGTAAGATAGCCAAACTTCTGATCATACGAATAGTCAAGTACATCTCCGATAACATCATCCATCTTATCAGCCAGTGTATACGCTTTCTGCATATTCATACCGGCAGCAAACGCCTGTATTCTTATATGATCCTCTTCATTAATCATTATAGACACATCTTCATCAGGTGCAACAAATCCCGCTGCGTAATCCTGCTTTTCAAGATACGGACTTATAACATGTCTCTCCCTCATGCCCATCTTCTGATAAGCATCAAGATAGTCAAAATTATATGAATTATAACCGCTTATTGGCGATATTGTCTTTAACTGGTCAGTAACATTTTTTACCAGCTTTTTAGCATCTGTGTCTGACATCTTGTAAGAAAAATTATATCCATTAATATTACGGGCAAGCCTTACTCTGCTTGATATAACAACATCAGAGTTATTGCCGCCCTCTTCAAACCATCTAAGCATCGTGACCGCCTCCCTGTGTTGAATCATCCGTATTATCCATTTTCTTTAACTGGTGAATCATGTCCCTTAATCTGGCTGCCTCTTCATAATTCTCTATCTCAACAGCCTCTCTTAACTTTATCCCCAGTTCCCTGATACGGCTTTCATAATCATCATTTTCATCCTGCATGACTGGCAGAGTATCTGTCTCATTATTTCCATCAGACAGCCCTGAGTACTTCTTATATATCTTTCCCCTATGAACTGAATCTCCATGCAGTCTTTTCATATTATCCTCAATAAGAGGTCCGAATACCCCATAGCACTCAGCACAACCAAATTTACCAACCATAGTAAATTCATCAAATGTCATTCCACAACCAGGGCATCTGATATGCATCATAGGACCGTCTTCCACCTGGGCTGAATTACCAGCCAGCAGACCCGTCAGAAGCCTTACAAATGGAAACTCCGCATCTGAACTGTCTGACATTCCTGCAAAATTAAGCCTTCTTGCACAATCCATGCATATATGGTGTTCCTTCTTAACTCCGTTAATTATTTCTGTATAATGAATTGAAGCTTCATTCTGATGACAATTCTCACAAAGCATATTATTCCTTTCCAGTCAGGAATCACATTCCTGCTTTATTCAAATACTCTCATCTTAGTTAAAGCATAGTAAGGACCAAAATATGTTATTAATGCAACCATAAAGGCTATTACCAGTGCCAGAACATTAGATGATGTAAGTGTATACATTCCCTTATATGAAAGCCATGTAAACACGCCCATTATAAGTGCCGATATACCTGGTTTTGCAAATACACTTATATACGGCATCGTATAATCAATCTCCTGATATAAGGTTCTTAGATTAAGTATAAATATTAATATTGGAAATGTTGCATTACCTATAACCACTGCATATATTCCTAGTGCCGAGAACTTAAGAAGCACGAATACCAGCACAATATGAACAGCAAGTGATATAGATGAATGAATCATTGGTACATTTACACGGTCAATTCCCTGCAGTGCTGTACTTGTAACTGTAGAGAGTGTATAGAATACTACCGCAATCGCACCTATTTTTAACATCATTCCACCCTGAACGCTGTTATAGCGGGAAAATAACAGCTTTATTATGGGCTGACCTATAATAAACAGCCCTACAAATGATGGAACAGCAATAAACATGTTAGTCTTTAATGTCTTAGTAATCTTATCATATATAGAATCATAATCCCTGTCTGTAAATGATGCAACAACGCTAGGCAGCATCGAAGCAGACATTGCAGATGCAACCCCCTGTGGAATTCCTATAAGCAGGCTGTAGCTTGAACTGAAATTACCAAGATCCATAGATATGCTCTTAGTAATATCTCTTCCAACCATTATATTGCTAAACATTACATCGTCTATCAAAGCACTTATCTGATAAAATGTCTGTCCAAGTATAATTGGTATCATTGTATATATGATTATCTTACAAATCTGCCCTGTGCTCTGGTTCTCTGTATGTCTGTCTTTTCTTTTCAGTCTGTTAAATGTCGGTGTATATATCGCATACAAAAATCCCATGAATAAAACAGCCGTAAGCGCTCCCATAGCAGTACCAAGCGTACTTCCTGCAGCGCCATATGCTGCCACATCAGGTGATGAAGCAAATGCTTTCATCATTCCATATCCTGCTGCAATACTAACAATCGCATTAACAATCTGTTCAAGTATCTGCGATACCGCAGTTGGAATCATTGTACTCTGTCCCTGAAAGAATCCTCTTATAACCCCAAGAATTGCAACAAGGAATATTGTCGGAGCAAGAATCCTTAATGGAATCGCAAGTCCCGGAAGTCCTCCTCCATATATAACATTCTCTATAAATGAAGCGCAAAAAAATACAAGAAGTGCTGCGATACCTCCTGTACACACTGCAACCATTAAAGAACATCTTAATACCTTAGCAGCACTTTTATATCTTCTCTTTGTAAATCTTGCTGACACAAGCTTTGATACAGCCATTGGCAGTCCGTACGAAGACAACACAAGCATTATATTATATATGTTGAAAGCAGCTCCATATATACCATTACCTTCACTTCCTATAATGTTAACTACAGGAATTCTGTAAAGCATGCCTATTATCCTGACAAGAATGCCTGCGATTGCAAGAATACTTCCATGAACTATAAAATTACGTTTATTAGACTCCGACATATTCATCTCCAACTCTTATGTAATAATTGTTTTCGAATTAGATTTTACATCTTATATACAATAAAATCCATTAATTTTTTGTTAAAAAAAGCCGTTCCAACCGCATACGATTAGAACGACTTATATTTTTATATTAATTAATTAAGAAATCAGCAAGCATCCATGTACCATTCTGTTTTACAAATGTATATGTAAGCGATGTCTTATATGTTGTATTACCTGTCTTGTAATCAACATAAAGGTCATAATATACATCACATGAGAAACATTTGTCTGAATACTTTCTGAAATTAGTAATAGATTCATTATTAAACTGATAAGTATATGACTTACCCCAGAGGTACGCCCATATAGCAGGAATATCACTGACATACTCAGCTGCAGTACCAACCATATAGCTTGAAAGCTTTGAAAGACTTCCTCTGTTGATAATATAAGCTCCATACTGCTCCGCTATTGTATATATTCTAGACTCCATACTTTTATACAATTCATCATCCGACGGATAGTAAATTGTATATCCTGTCTTCTTGTCATAATCAACTGTCAGTTCCTTGCCATTAAGCTTTGCTGTTATATCAGGCTGTGCTATAAGCTGCCCTACATCATACACATCATTAGTTGGTACCGTAACGTAGTCAGATACATGAAGACAAGGTGCAAACTTAACTCCCGACTCTATCTTGTATGTATCAGTAACCTGTACTCCATTAATATAAACATCAGCACCTGTTGGAGCTGTTATTTTAACTTCTGCAAGATTCTTTGTAAAATCTCCAAAAGAAATAGTTCCAAGAGTCCATTTATTAAATTTATGTGCATTCTTTCCTGCCGATTTAAGCTCAACCTTTGCTATCGGCGTATCACCTGCATATACTACATACACAGGAGTTTTTTCAGAATATTCACCAGCCTTCTTCTTATATGATACTGTACCGCCATTTAACTTATTCGTAAAATATGCTGTTATCGTATCATCTGTTTCAAACTCATTTACTTTCACACTATTATCTGATAAAAGCTTTCCAATTCCATCAGGCGTAAACTGATTCACAATCTTATCCATTGCTCCTGACGGCATTCCCTCTTCATAATCTTTTAAAAGACTATGAAGCATAATTAATGTAATCACACCTGCGAGAAGAAGAATTCCGCAGTATATACATAAGAATTTTCTAAAATTTGAAAGCTTCTTTTTTCTTTTATTATTTCTTGGCATACTACTACTCTCCTCCTTACTTAATTAAAAATGCTGTCGGACAGCTTCTTGGGCCTGTTGGCGAATATGGTACATTTATTACTTCCCCATCATAATACATCTGTGTTGATGTTCCACCATCCATTGTAGATGCATTTACAGCTCCATACTGTGCCATAATATCCTGTAGGTCTGAAAATGTAGCACCTATACTGTTAGGCTGTCTTCCATCTACTGCAAGAAGAAGAATCTTTCCATCTGCTGTCTGTCCTATGGCAGTTCTTGGATTAGTTCCGCCAGCAATACCAACAATATCCTGAGCCTCCCCATTAACAATAAGAAACGGTCCAATATGATTACTTATACTTACGCAGTCTCTTATATTAAGTTCCTTTGCCTTTGCGGCATTCATATTACCAAGAACAAGCTTATTATCAAATGTAATACCGGTAACATGAGATGTTCCGCCATTATCATTAAGAATTTCTCCGTCTTTCATTACAAGACCAATCGGCATTGCTGTATAAGTTGTTTCTCCATCAACAAATTCTCCGCCGTTAACTCCGCCGATTGCATCATATCTCTTTGCAATATCTGCAACAACCATTCCATTTCCATTAGTAAATTCAGGAACTGTTCCAACAAATAATCTTGCAGGATCTTTTACAATCATGAGTTTTCCAGAATATGTAGCGCCCTTTACATCTACAATCTCAATATCAGGAGTTTCCGGATCCTGGGCTGCTGTATCAATATTTACAAGTCCCGCATCTGTTATCTCATCTGTATCCTTAATTGCATTATTAGCCTTAATCTGGTCTATCTCGTCCTGAGAACAGAACCAGTTAGCAAGAAATCCTATTGCACTTGTCTCCTGTACAGAAAGTACAAACTGAATCTTTGCTGTCTTAGACGGTCCATACACAAGCATTGCCATAACAGCATACAGAAATATCACCAGAATAAGAATAGTTGACAAAAGTGTCGCACCGACTCTTCCTGCCCATACAAGAACCGGATTCTTCTTCTTTTTCTTTTTATTTCTTTTATTAGATGTATTACCACCTTGTGGCTTATCGTTACCATACGACTTTTTATCTTCATAGCTGTCATCTAAAACATCAAATGGATCAAAATCATCAATATCTTCAAGTTCAAAATCATCAACGATATCTATATCGTCAATATTATTCTTTCTTTTTGCCACTATAACTTCCTCCTAAACCGTTATTTAAAAACCCATCTTTTCTGAATCTGATAACTGACAAAGAACAATGCAAGATCAATTATTATCTTGGCAATTCCTGAAAGCACAATGCTTAATGCCAGCAGCTTTGTAGCAATATACACCAAAGCATAAGAACAAGCAAGCTGACAGAACCATAAAATGTAGTATCTTACCACCGTCTGTTTAAGACCGGACTGTGATTTAAATACTGCATTTCTGTTAAGCGAGAAATTAAAAATTGACGAAAGCACTCTTGCCGCTGCTGTACTTATGAATATTCTTAAGCTGACTGTAAGTCCTATAAGTACAAATTCAAGCACATTAAATATTATATTATCTATTGCCCACGAAGCAATAGAGCTTCCTACATATTTCATACCTGTGCTTTTAAATAAATATTTAAATATCACTTTGTATATCTTAATTGAATCTTTGACAGGGTTAAAATGTGATGATGAATTATCTTCTATATACACAGTCTCTATCGGTTCTTCCTGAAATCCAATATTATACTTTTTGAAAGCAAGCAGCATATTAGTCTCATACTCAAATCGTTCACCTTCTACCTTGTCAAATGTCTCAAGATACTTGTAAGGTATTGCCCTTAAGCCTGTCTGTGTGTCCGAAATATTCAATCTGCAAAGTACCTTAAATACTCCACTAGTCATATTATTGCCAAATTTACTTCTTGCCGGTACATCATCACCAGTAAAATCCCTTACGCCTAAAACGACATTTCCTGTACTGACCATAGTTTCACAGCATTTCTTAATATCTTTAGCACGATGCTGATTATCACCATCTACTGTCACAACTCCATCAATATCTTTTCTATTCTCAAGGCAGAATTCAAATGCTGTCTTCAAGCCTCTTCCTTTTCCTTTATTAACTTCATGTGTAAGAATTGTACATTCACTATGTGCTGCTACTTCATTAAAAGGAGCCATATGTTCCTCATCACTTCCATCATTAACAATAATGATGTCCTTAAAGCCTTCTTCAAGCAAAGCATTAACTACAGCTACAAGCTTATTATCAGGATTCAGTGACGGTATAATAACCGATACTTTCATAATATTCATCCCACTCTTTGCTAATATTTATAGTGCCTTTCCATTTAAACGCACTGTATTTAGGATATAATAATTCATTAAAGATTGCAATAAAAATTTCATATACTGTGTAACAGGGTCATGCTGTAAGCCATAATATTGTATTGTAGATTAATTTTGGAGGACTTTTACATGAGTGATTTAGCAGCAACAAACTGCGGAGGATGCGGTGGATGTGGAGATAACTGCAATTCAATTGTATGGATTATCATTCTCCTTCTCCTCTTTGATGGCAATAATGGATGTGGATGCAACAACGGCTGCGGAAATGGATGCAATTCTTTCTGGATTATAATTCTCCTCTGCTTATGCTGTGGCTGTGGCAACGGCACTAACTTTCTCAACGGCTTTGGATGCGGATGCAACAATGGATGCGGATGCAACAGCGGATGCGGATGCCAGTAATCTTTTAATATGGGGCTGCCTTAAACGGCAGCCCTTATATATTAAACTTTATTATGTTCCATCATACATTTTGCATCTATTTCATATATGGTATTTTCTTCTTCAACAAGTATATTGCCATTATCCTGAATATCCATATTGATTACCATATCATTATCCCTTTTTTATATATTATATGGGCTTATTTCATAATTGCTAAGCTTCACAGGAATAATTAAGATATATAGCCTAATATATATAGAACAAAATATCCCTCCGTGAGTCCATATGAAAGAACTTCCCATAACAGAATTCGATATGCAGACACTTCCACAATTCATACAGCTTGCAAAAGCAATTCTTCCTTTTATGGAATTCGATACCCAGCAGACACTGGGGACTCTGCTGCGCGCATATGAATTTTCATGTACCATGAATTATTACAGCCGTCCTGAAAGTCTCCGTATTGCAGCATGTTCTGCCAAACCACATCTTTCTTTAAACAGTCCCATACAGGATATCCTTTCAGACGAAAGCATTATGAATGTTGTTCTTATGTACTGCCCGGATAACTTTAAAAGCATTTTAAATAATTTCAAAAACTATAACAAAATGTCCGATTTATTCAACATATTAAATCGTGACCAGAATAGCAGCAATAGTTTTCTTAATCCGGCACAACAGAAAATGTATGAAGCATATACAGAAAAGTTAAATAATCTTAATCTTTAATAAATCTTAGTTTTAATATCTGGAGGATTTTATGTCTGAATTAGATTTTAGAAAGCAGCTTCTGCTCAATGAATTCAAAACCTTATCTCAGGGAAAGAAAAATGATGAGATTATCCCTCTTCTTTTTGCAATCAATGACAAAGCTAAAAAATCCGGTATAACATTCACTAAAGAGGACTGTCAGTTAGTCATTAACAGCATGTCAGGACAGCTAAGCGAAAAAGAGCTCAGGCTGCTGCCTGAGCTTCTCTCTCTTTTTAATATGAATTAATATTTCAATTACTTTGCAACTATATTAACAATTCTTCCCGGTACATATATTTCTTTAATAATGTTACCTGAAAGCTTGCTTCCAAGTGCTTCCTTGGCAGCTGCAATAACACTGTCTTTATCAGCATCCTTGGCTATATTGATTGTAGCCTTAGTCTTTCCGTTAATCTGGACTGCTATCTCAACTGTTGACTCAACAGTCTTAGCTTCATCATATTCTGGCCATGTCTGCTGATATACTCTTCCGCTCTCGCCGATTGCTTCCCACATCTCTTCTGTAATGTGTGGAGCAACCGGATTAAGTAAGATAAGGAATATCTTAAGTTCGCCCTTAGTAATCTTACCTGCCTTGCTGAAGTCATTGAGCATAGTCATAAGCTGTGCAATAGCTGTATTGTACTTAAGATTCTCGTAATCAAATGAAACCTTCTTGATTGTCTGATGCATCTTAGTCTCGAAATCCTTAGAGAATCCCTCTTCATCAGTCATAATATCCTGAAGCTTCCATACTCTGTCTAAGAATCTGCGGCAGCCCTTAACACCATCTTCTGACCATGAAGCTGCTGCGTCAAATGCACCGATAAACATCTCATATGTTCTTAATGTATCTGCGCCATAATCTCTTACGATATCATCAGGATTAACAACATTGCCTCTTGACTTACTCATCTTCTCGCCGTTCTCACCAAGAATCATACCGTGTGATGTTCTCTTCTGATATGGTTCTGGGCAAGGTACAACCTTCTGATCGTAAAGGAATCTGTGCCAGAATCTTGAATAGAGTAAGTGTAATGTTGTATGCTCCATTCCGCCATTATACCAGTCTACCGGAAGCCAGTACTTAAGTGCTTCCTGACTTGCAAGTGTCTCTGTGTTATGTGGATCTGTATATCTTAAGAAATACCATGATGATCCAGCCCACTGAGGCATTGTATCAGTCTCTCTCTTAGCAGGTCCGCCACAGCATGGGCATGTTGTATTAACCCAGTCTGTCATAGCTGCAAGAGGTGATTCTCCATTATCTGTAGGCATATAGCTTTCTACCTCTGGAAGAAGTAATGGAAGTTCACTCTCATCAACTGGAACATAGCCACATTTGTCACAATGAACAATTGGAATAGGCTCACCCCAGTATCTCTGACGAGAGAATACCCAGTCACGGAGCTTATAATTAACCTTTGCATTACCAATTCCCTTTTCTGTAAGGAATTCAATCATCTTTTCCTTAGCTTCTTTAACTTCAAGTCCATTAAGGAAATCAGAATTGATAAGCACGCCTGTTGCTACATCTGTAAATGCAGCTTCATTAACATCAACTTCTTCACCGTTCTTTGCTACAACCTGAATGATAGGAAGGTTAAATTTCTTGGCAAACTCCCAGTCTCTTTCATCGTGAGCAGGAACAGCCATGATAGCACCTGTACCATAGCTCATAAGTACATAATCTGATACCCAGATTGGCACTTCCTTGCCATTAACCGGATTAACTGCCTTAAGTCCGTCAATCTCTACACCTGTCTTATCCTTTGCAAGCTCTGCTCTCTCGAAATCTGACTTTCTTGAAGCCTGCTCTCTATAGCTTTCTATCTCATCCCAGTTCTTAATTTCATCCTTATACTTATCAAGATATGGATGCTCTGGTGATACAACCATGTAAGTAACACCAAAAAGTGTATCACATCTTGTTGTATATATTCTTAACTTATCTTCCTTACCAGCAATTGCAAAATCAACTTCTGCACCTGTAGAACGGCCAATCCAGTTCTTCTGCTGTGTCTTAACTCTCTCGATATAATCGACATGGTCAAGTCCTTCTATAAGCTTATCTGCATAATCAGTAATCTTAAGCATCCACTCACTCTTGACCTTACGTACAACAGGTGAACCACATCTTTCACATACACCATTAACTACTTCTTCATTAGCAAGACCTACCTTACATGAAGTACACCAGTTAATAGGCATCTCCTGCTTATACGCAAGCCCAGCCTTAAAAAGCTTAAGGAAAATCCACTGTGTCCACTTATAATAATCAGGATCTGTAGTATTAATCTCTCTGTCCCAGTCAAATGAATAACCAATTGACTGAAGCTGGTCCTTAAAATGATCTATATTATTCTTAGTAACTATCTTAGGGTGAATCTTGTTCTTAATAGCATAGTTCTCTGTTGGAAGACCGAACGCATCCCAGCCCATTGGGTATAAAACATTATATCCCTGCATTCTTCTCTTTCTTGCTACAATATCAAGCGCTGTATATGGTCTTGGATGACCTACATGAAGTCCCTGTCCTGATGGATATGGAAACTCTACGAGTGCATAATACTTTGGTTTTGAATAATCATTAGTTGCAGCAAAGGCTTTTTCATCCTGCCATACCTGCTGCCACTTCTTTTCAACTGTTTTGTGGTTATATACTGCCGACATAACACATTCCTCCTTAAAAACGCATAAAATCATTCTACACACATCACCTTAATTTGTCAATTAAATAGCCATCTTTACATTATCGCTTTAAAGTGTTAAAATACCACTATTCGCATGAATATTATTATTTCTTACATGGAGGTTATAACATATGAAGACAAAGGTTGGATTCATAGGTTTCGGACTCATTGCAGGATCCTTAGCCCATGCCCTTAAAGAAAGCGGCAGGGATTATCATATAACTGCCACAAGCAGACATTTAGAACCAGTAATCGCCGCGGTTGATGATGATATTGTCGATGTCGCTGCTCCTGCGGTAGACGAAGCATTTGCACAGTGCGACATAATCCTGTTATGCACACCTGTAATTACTATCACAGAATATCTTACGAAATTAAAAGCCATTGCCAGTCCGGACTGCATAATTACCGATGTCGGAAGTGTCAAGACTATCATACATGAAGCAGCAGATTCATTAGGACTTAATGACCGCTTTATTGGTGGACATCCTATGGCTGGCTCCGAAAAAACTGGTTATGAAAATTCAGGTTCATCAATTATAAAAGGTGCAAGGTACATAATCACCCCAACCAAAGAAACCAAGCCTGAAAAAATCGAATTCATGAAACAATTTGCATTAGATGTTGGCATGCGTCCAATCGTCATGGATTACCATGTGCATGACAAATCTGTTGCTGCCATAAGCCATGTTCCACATCTTTTATCAACTGCACTAGTTCATGTTGTATCGGACAATGATGACGAAGAAAAGCACATGCAGTTACTTGCCGCAGGGTGCTTTCGTGACATGTCAAGAGTTGCAGCTTCTTCTCCTGAAATGTGGGAACAGATATGTTTGACTAACAGCTCTGCAATCAGCAACATTCTTGAGCAGTATATTGAAATGCTTGAAACAATCAAAGATAACATCGACAAAAAGACCCCAGGCTATGTCGCAAGTCTTTTCGAGATGTCACGAGAATACAGGAATTCACTTGAAAGCAAACACTCAGAGCATTAAGCTCTGGGTGTTTTTATCAAACCTTGAAACAGCCGCCACCGACAAACTCTCTTAATATAGAATCGATTGGTACATTTTCATAGCCGCATGGCAGGAAGTAGTTCATGAATTTAAGCAGTCTGTTGGCTTCCTGATATTCAGGATCATTTTCTGTAACCTGAAAAAGTATAGGCTCAACAAATGGCTTTAATACACATGGTTCGTATGGCATTGCTGAGTTGAACATAACATCCGCCTGCTCCTGGAATGGGAAGATGTTCTTCTCCTCGCCTCTTCTTACAGACTCCCACATAGAAAGTGTCTTCTTTGCAGATGCACCTCTTGTCCTGTAATCTCTTACAAGTCTTCTTAAAAGTCTTCCATCTGTAGTTGATACTCTGTTATGTTCATCAACATTAAGCTGTGTAAGTGCGCTGATGTAAATCTTGAACTTACTGTCAATAGGAAGTGAATATGACAATTCATCATTAAGACAGTGGATACCTTCAATTACAAGGATATCCTCTTCTCCTAACTGTAAGAAATTACCGTTATATTCCTTTCTTCCAAACTTAAAATTAAATTCCGGAAGTTCCACATTATCACCATTAAGAAGCTGGGTCATATGCTTATTAAACAGCTCAATATCAACCGCATGAAGGTCCTCATAATTGTAATCACCATTCTCGTCAAGCGGTGTCTGCTCTCTCTCAACAAAATAATTATCAACAGCTATAGGATGCGGCTTATATCCATTAGCCATAAGTTGGATTGACAATCTATGTGAAAATGTTGTTTTGCCTGAAGATGACGGACCTGCAATCATAACGAACTTAGTATGAGGTCTTTTCTTTATCTCATTAACTATCTCAACAATCTTCTGTTCCTGAAGTGCCTCCTGTGTAAGCATAAGAGAAGTCATGTCCCCATTAGTTATATGGTCATTAAGTTCTCCTATTGTTGACATGCCAAGCATCTGCGCCCAGCTTGTGCTTTCCTTTAACACATTAAAAAGCTTTGTCTGTGGATTAAATTCAGGTACTTCGAGTGGTGCTGTCTTAACCGGAAGCTGTAACACAATTCCCTCATCATAAAGGAATATGTCAAATACGCCTAACATTCCTGTTGAAGATGCCATATATCCATAGAAATAATCTTTATATCCATTGAGGTCATACACATTAACAAATGAACTTCTTCTGTACTTAAACAAAGATGTCTTGTCTGTCATTCCCTTTTCTTTAAAAAGCTTCATGGCGTCAGATATCTTCATAAGTTCTTTCTTAATTGGAAGGTCTTTCTCTACCATATTATGCATTACAGATTTAACTTCATCAATAAATGCCTTGTCTGGTTTAAAGCCTCCATCAAATGTGCAGTACAGGCCTTTGCTTAAAGAGTACTCAACAACTACTCTGTCAATATGATTGTCAGTATTAACTTTATCAATAGCTGCAAGCATAAGAAGTACCACACTTCTTCTGTATGTTTCATTACCTATTGAAGTAGATGTCGTTACAAATGTAACCTCTTTATCAGGAGTGTATTCCTCCCCGAGTTCTTTAAGCTTGCCGTTTACATTAGCAAGTATAATCTTATCCTTATATTCGCTCTGTTTCTCTTGTGCAAGCTGTGCAAGTGTTATTCCCATAATGCCCTCCTCTTACGCATCAGTCATAATATGACAATGCATTTATAATTATATTGTTCCTGTCAGAAAGCTGCTGCAATCTTGATTTAACTGTAGGATTATCTGCATCTTTCTTAAGACTGCTGCTTATTCCTTCATTAACTGCTTTCTCTTTTATAAGATACTCATAAAGAGTTGCATCCTTTTTCTCTAACAGCTTCCAGCCGTACTGATACCCTGCTTCACTGTATCCCGAATATACTTCTGCGCCTAACTTTTGGCATCTGATAATAAAATAATACTTCCCGTCCTCTTTAAGCATTTTCTCATCTTCAATATCAAAACCATGTGACACAAGAAAATGTCTGAAATCACCAACCTCGGACTGTGGAGATACAATAAGAGTTGTATTCTGGGAAATAACGGTCATTCCTTTAGTAAGAATGTCAGCAATAAGCCTGCCGCCCATTCCACATATAGTTATTATATCTGCCTCATCTTTTAAAAGCTTGTCCATTCCATCAGAAAGCCTTGTCTGTATCTTATCCTGCAGACCGTTATCGCTTATATGCTGCTTTGCTTTGTCTAACGGGCCTTTTCTTAAATCCATTGCAATCGCAGATGGTGCTATTTTCTGCTGCACAAGATATATAGGAAGATAGCCGTGGTCTGTCCCTATGTCAGCCACGACTGCCCCTTTATCACACATATGTGCAACTGTTTTTAATCTGTCCGATATTCTTACCATAACTTAATCCTAATCAAGATAATCTCTTAACTTGCGGCTGCGGCTTGGATGTCTTAACTTTCTTAAGGCTTTTGCTTCAATCTGTCTGATTCTTTCTCTTGTTACGTTGAATTCCTTACCAACTTCCTCAAGAGTTCTTGCTCTTCCATCATCCATACCGAATCTTAATCTTAATACTTTCTGCTCTCTTTCTGTAAGAGTTCCGAGTACTTCAACAAGCTGTTCCTTAAGAAGTGTAGAAGCTGCCGCCTCTGCCGGTACCGGCACATTATCATCCTGAATAAAATCTCCAAGATGGCTGTCTTCCTCTTCACCGATAGGTGTTTCAAGAGATACAGGCTCCTGTGAAATCTTCTGGATTTCTCTAACTCTCTCTACAGGAATATCCATATTTTCTGCAATTTCTTCTGGTGATGGTTCTCTTCCGAGTTCCTGAAGAAGCTGTCTCTGTACTCTTACAAGCTTGTTAATAGTTTCAACCATATGAACAGGAATTCTGATAGTACGAGCCTGATCTGCTATTGCTCTTGTAATAGCCTGTCTGATCCACCATGTAGCATATGTACTGAACTTGAATCCCTTTCTGTAATCATATTTTTCAACAGCCTTAATAAGACCTAAGTTACCTTCCTGGATAAGATCAAGGAACTGCATACCACGACCAACATAACGTTTTGCAATACTTACAACAAGTCTTAAGTTAGCTTCAGCGAGTCTCTTCTTGGCTTCCTCATCGCCCTCTTCCATTCTCTTGGCATACTCAATCTCTTCTTCAGCGCTTAAAAGAGGCACTTTACCAATTTCCTTTAAGTACATTCTTACAGGATCATCAAGACCTATTCCATCCGGAACAGAAAGGTCAATCTTTTCAATATCAATCTCATCCTCATCATCAAGAATGATATCTTCATCCTCATCAGGAACATCGTTCATTCTTACATCGATTTTCTTTAGTTCAAGGATTTCAAATACTTTCTCCATCTTATCAGCTTCGAAATCTGTATCCTGGAAATATGTCATAATTTCCTGATAATCAAGTACATTCTTTTTCTTCTTGGCTATAGCAAGAATACCTTCGATTTTCTCCCAGAATTTGGCTTCCTGTGCTTCTGCATCATCTGCCTCTGAGTTAGCACCTTCTTCTGTTTTAGTTTCTTCCTTTACTTCATCCTTTTTGGATGTTTTCTTAGCCGCAGGCTTCTTCGCAGAAGTTTTCTTTTCAACTGCCTTTTCTTCCTTTGTCTCCTTGATATTCTCTTCAACCGTTTCTACACTCTTCTTAGCCATTTCTCTTCTCCATTCTTCTTCGCGTAACACGCTCTATATATTTATAACTTAATATGAATCTGGTTCAGCTTCTGCTGCTCAAGTATTATTTCCTGCATCCGCTTCGGGTCTACAGTCTTATTAAGTTCATCATTAAGGCTGTTTGCCTTAATTCTTATAACAATATCATTAAGAGTCTTCTCTCTTTCCAGATTATTAAGACTCTCATCAAGGTCTGCTGAAAACATTGCCGCAACCTCCGTATGCTCGTCCGTTGTTGCATAATCAGCTATAATTGCAGCCGGACTTATACTGCCTGTCTCATACTGCTCATATACTTTCTTAGCCACACCTGAAAACAGCGGGTCGATAAAATCTTCCGGTTTAATATATCCGACTACCTTATCAAATATATCCCTGTCACTTATCAGCCATGTAAGAAGCATTTTCTCAGCCTGTCTTAAGCCATCCTCACGCTTCTTCTTAGGCTTACGCTCAACAGCCGGCTGTGTACTTCCCACATTACTGTTTCTTGAGATAATTCCCTCCTGATTGCCAAGCCTTGATACCATCTGCCTCATTCCATCCTCCGGTATCATGAACTGCCTGCACACTGCTTTCAGATAATTATCTCTTTCGAGCTTTTCTTTAAATGTGACGAGCTTTACCGCAACCTCTCTTTCAAATGCTGTCTCGCTTTCCGGATCACCTCTGTCGTAATTCTTCAACATAGTTCCTATCTCATACATAAAGCTGTTCTCAGCATTATCAATTCTTTCCTGAAAAGCCTCTGCGCCCATAGCCTTGATGAATTCATCAGGATCCTTATACGGCCTCATATTAATTACCTTCGTTGAAAGTCCTGCTTCTTTAAGAAGAGGTATCGCACGAAGTGCCGCCTTAACTCCTGCCTCATCGCTATCATAGGTTATAAGCACATTATCAGTATATCGCTTAAGCAGTCTTGCATGTCCCGGCGTAAGTGCCGTTCCAAGTGATGCAACAGCCTGATTAAAGCCTGCCTGATGCATTGATATAACATCCATATAACCCTCGCATATTATCATGTTAGGTTTTCTTGATGTTCTTGCTATATTAAGACCATACAGATTACGGCTTTTATCAAACAGCCTTGTCTCCGGTGAATTAAGATACTTAGGCTTCGCATCGCCCATAACTCTTCCACCAAATCCGATGACCTTATTATTAATATCCATAATTGGAAAAATTACTCTGTTCCAGAACTTTTCATGAATACCTCTCTCATAGGTAAAAAGTCCTGATTCCTTAAGAATATCATCATCATATCCTTTTTCCTTCAACAACTTGTACAGATTGCCTGTTGACTGGGTTGCATAACCCAGACCAAAGCTGTTAATCGTGCTGTCTGATAATTCTCTCTTCTTAAGATAAGCAAGTCCGGCTTTTCCATTCTCACTACGAAGCTGCCTGTAATAATATGTAGCAGCAATCTTATTAATCTCTAAAAGCCGGTCCCTTATTCCTCTTTCTTTTCTGTCCTCTTCTGATATTGAAGTCTCCGGCAGGGCAACTCCGGCTCTCTCGCCTAACATTTTAACTGCCTCTAAGAATGTCATATTCTCATATTCCATGACAAATGTTATGACATTACCACCAACTCCGCAGCCAAAGCAGTGATATAACTGCCGCTGTCCTGAAACTGAAAATGATGGTGATTTTTCATTATGAAACGGACACAGTCCGGTATATGAACTTCCATTCTTCTTCAACTTCACATACCCGGAAATAACATCAACAATATCATTCCGGGATATTACTTCATCTATTACTTCTCTTGAATACATTACTTCATCCCTTCCAGGCCTTTGGTACAAAGATTTCCTGAAACTTGCTTATTGAATACTGGTCGCTCATGCCAGCTATATAATCACACACAACCTGCTCCGGTCTTTCGTCAAATTCTGTTATGAATCTCTTATATGTATCCGGCAGTTTATCTGTGCTAGCAACATAGTATCTGTATAATTCGGTTATAAGCTTGTCTGCCTTAGCTTCCTCACTCTTTGCTGTAGGATTAAGATACAGACTTTCAAACATAAATTTTCTTAAATCCGTCATTGCCTTATGCACCGGCTCTGACATAACAATATCATTCTTTCCAAGACTGTTTACTACAATATCACTAATCATGGTGTTAAGTCTTTCCTTAGTTGAATTGCCAAGAACATATGTGTATTCAGAAGGTATGTCGCTTTCCTTTAATATACCTGCTCTTATGCCATCATCTATATCATGATTAATGTATGCTATTTTATCTGAAAGTCTTACAGCTTTTCCCTCCAGCGTTGACGGATTACCTGATGTTCTGTGATTAACTATACCATCTCTTACCTCCCATGTGAGGTTAAGACCTTTTCCATCTTTTTCAAGCAATTCCACAACTCTTATACTCTGCTTATAGTGTGCGAATCCCATAGGGCATAATGAATTAAGTGTTCTCTCACCTGCATGTCCAAATGGTGTATGCCCAAGGTCATGTCCCAATGCTATGGCCTCTGTCAGATCCTCATTAAGATTAAGCGCCCTTGCGATACTTCTTGCAATCTGGGCAACCTCTAAGGTATGAGTCAGTCTTGTTCTGTAATGATCACCTTCTGGCGCAAGGAATACCTGCGTCTTATGCTTTAATCTTCTGAATGCCTTACAATGAATAATCCTGTCTCTGTCTCTCTGATAAATAGTCCTCATAGGACACTGTTCTTCCTCCCTGTCACGCCCACGCGACTGGTCAGAAAAACTGGCATATGGACTGAGTATCAGATGTTCCCTTTTTTCCTGTTCCTCTCTTATGTTCATCTGCATGTGCCTCCCGCACCGAAACACTAATTTTAACGCTCACAATTTAATTATTCAACAAAACTTTTGATTTTCCTTTTTTATTTTTTAAAATTTTTCACATTTTTATCTTAAAAAATATAATTTATTAACATCACGGACTGAAAAATCCACCAAAAGCCCCCGCAGCTACACTTGCAAGCACTGAAAGCAGCATATTTTCATTATTATCCGGTACCTGCTTTTTCATTAATGCAGCTATTGTAAGAAGTACAACAATATATATCATTCCATATAAAATTCCAACAATAACTCTTTTCCTTTTTATCATCCATGCAGATAACATTCCACCTGTAAAACTTCCTGCAATATATATTCCAAATATTATGTTATCAACCATTTTTTCACTTAATGTAAATTTATTGATAAGATATGTAAGTACTCCAAGCATAATAAGCGTTATCACATATCCTGCAATCAGCGCCTTTACCATTTTCCTTATATAATTCATAGACTTCCTTGTTGTCCTCTTTTTATTAATTGTATGTTTAAAAATGTTATCTTATGATTATCTCTTGTTTTCTTTAATATCACTTGACGGCACAATGCGCGTACTGTAAAATGAGAAGAAATATTTTAATTTTATGACTGGAGGGATTTTTCTTGGATACGGATAGTATCATCCAACTTATTGCAATTGTTATTTTATTGGTTTTATCAGCATTTTTCTCATCTGCAGAGACTTCATTTATCACTGTGAACAGAATCAAAGTGCTGTCTTTAGTTGAAGAGGGTAATAAGAGGGCTGCTCTTGTAATTAAAATTATTGACCAGCCGGCAAAGATGCTCTCTGCTGTTCTTATTGGCAATAACATAGTCAATATCAGCTGTTCTGCACTAGCTACATCATTTACAATCAGTGTATGGGGTAATAAGGCAACAGGTATTGTTACCGGTGTTCTTACGCTTCTTGTTCTTATATTTGGTGAAATTACACCTAAGAATACAGCCAACATGTATGCCACTAATATGGCAATGGCTTATGCTCCTATAATATGGGTGCTTATGATTGTTCTTACACCTGTTATATTCATAGTAGACCACCTTGCAGGCTTCTTCTTATGGCTATTAAGAATTGACAATAACAAGAAGAAAGATATATTTACTGAAGATGAGATACGAACCATCGTCAATGTAAGCCAGCAGGAAGGTGTAATTGAATCTAACGAAAAGAAAATCATTAATAACCTCTTTGATTTTGGTGATTCAACAGCTAAGGATGTTATGATTCCAAGAATTGATATGACTCTTGCTGATGTCAGCTCATCATATGATGATATAATTTCTCTGTTCAGACAGACAATGTATACACGTATTCCTATCTATGAGAATACACCTGATAATGTAATCGGTATTCTTAATATCAAGGATTTGATTGTTAATCCTTCTGATAATGAAACATTTAACATAAGAAATATTATGAGAAAACCATTATTTACCTTTGAACAGAAAAACACTTCTGATCTTTTTAAGGAAATGCAGTTAAGCTCTACAAGTATTGCCATTGTTCTCAGTGAATACGGAACAACATCTGGAATGATAACTACAGAGGATCTTCTTGAGGAAATCGTTGGTGAAATCCGTGATGAATATGATACTGACGAAAAAGAGGCATTATCTAAGATTAATGATACTACATACAGAGTTGATGGTTCATTTAAACTTGATGACTTAAACGATGAGCTTGGCACCAAGCTTGAATCAGAGGATAATGATTCAGTCGGCGGACTTATCGTTGAGAAGCTCGACAGACTTCCTAAAGCCGGTGATAAAATCACCGTAGGCAATGTATGGATGTTTGTTGAGAAGGTTGCTTCTAACAGGGCAGAATCTGTTATTGTCAAGATTATACCTGAAAAGAAAGATGACACTAAGAAAAACTAATTAAATATTTTCATAAAAAATGCTGTGCATTAACATCTATCCGTTAATGCACAGCATTTTATTATTAACATTTTATTGATTGTGCTTTAATTGTAATTAACCAATTACCGGCTAAATCACTAATTAAAGTGCCTTGATTCTCTCAAGTGCCTTAACTGTGTTCTCATATGAACCGAATGCTGTCAGTCTGAAATATCCTTCACCACTTGGTCCGAATCCTGAACCTGGTGTACCAACAACATTAGCCTTCTCAAGAAGGTAATCGAAGAATTCCCAGCTTGTCATCTTATCTGGAGTCTTCAACCAGATATATGGTGCATTAACACCGCCTGATACTGTGTATCCTGCTGACTTAAGTCCTTCAAGAATTGTCTTTGCATTGTTCATGTAGTAAGCAATCTGCTCACCTGTCTGCTTCTGTCCAGCTTCTGAATAAACAGCCTCGCCTGCTCTCTGTACAATGTAAGGTGCTCCGTTAAACTTAGTTCCATGTCTTCTTGCCCAGAGACTGTGAAGTGTTACATCTCCACACTTAAGTTCCTTAGGAATAACTGTGAAACCAAGTCTTACACCTGTAAATCCTGCATTCTTAGAGAATGACCTGAGTTCGATTGCACATGTTCTTGCACCTTCACACTCATATATTGTATGAGGAACATCTGGTTCTGAAATGTATGCTTCATATGCTGCATCATAGATAATAACAGCACCAACCTTATTAGCATAATCAACCCACTTCTGAAGCTCGTCCTTAGTGATTGTTGAACCTGTTGGATTGTTAGGGAAGCAAAGATATATGATATCCGGTGTTTCTTTTGGAAGCTCTGGTGCAAAGTTAGTCTCTGCTGTACAAGGCATATAAACAACATTGCTCCATGCCTGCTTCTCTGGAATATAATCTCCTGTTCTTCCTGCCATTGCATTAGTATCAACATATACAGGATATACAGGGTCACATACTGCGATCTTATTATCTACTGAGAATATATCTCCGATATTACCTGAATCAGACTTTGCTCCATCTGATACGAATATCTCATCTGCTGATATATCACATCCACGCTTCTTGTAATCATGGTCTGCAATCGCACTTCTTAAGAATTCATATCCAAGATCTGGTGCATATCCGTGGAAAGTCTCGGCATGTCCCATCTCGTCAACTGACTTATGTAATGCATCAATTACTGCTGGTGCTAATGGCTGTGTAACATCGCCAATACCAAGTCTGATGATTTCCTTATCCGGATTAGCCTGCTGATAAGCTGCCACTTTCTTACCGATTGTTGAAAATAAATAGCTTCCTGGAAGCTTTAAATAATTATCGTTAATCTTAAACATATATTCCTCCTTATTTTCTGCCTTGTTTTACAAAACTAACGCTTATTATACATCATTTTTTATTATGTTCCAAGATAAAATCTTGATAATCTTTCATATTCTGTATTAATTGCCTGTAAAAGTTCTTTATCTCCATGCATATTGTCAGGATGATATATCTTTAAAAGTGCCTTATAACGCTTTTTTAAAGATGCTGTATCCTCAACCCCTTTAAAGAATATCTTTACATTTTCAGCATTGGACATACTACGCCTTGCTTCACGGTAAACCTTGTCTTTATATATAAGTTTTTCCCGCTCGAACTTATCTTTATCAATTGCAAGCTGCCTTGTTTCCCTTTCCAGAATATTCCATTTTTGTTCAAATAAATCTCTCTGACTCTCAAGCTGTTTCTTTAGCAGCATATTCTTGCTCTGCTGTCTCTGAAGCATTCCCATCTGAATCTCAATGAGTTTTCTCTCATCTTCCAGATTTCTGCTTAATTCCTGCAGCCTTATATTCTCTTTAAACAGCCATTTCTTCTTCTCATCTTCACTGCTTAGTTCATCAAACATTGCAACCTCCATATCAGCTCCCCATCAAGCCAGCCGCAAAATATATCTGATCAGATTCCACTATGAAACCAGAAAACCTTCAATGGCTTTTCTGAATCTATCGTTTTCATTGTATGTCTTACACCCGGTAATGCTATGAATGAATCCCCCGCTTTAACCTCAAACTCTTCGTTGTCAAGCCTGACAAATCCATTTCCTTCCAACACAAAAAATCCCTCCTGATCATCATGAAATCCAGGCTCTGGATTAAACTCTGTTTCTGAACATATTGTAACTCCTGAACAACAGCCATTGATACATCCATTAGCCTCTGTAAGGAATTTAACACTTCTCCTTCCTTCTTCTCTTGCGGCAAGTGCTTCTTCCAATGTTATATATGGTTTCTTCATAATCAATCTCCTTCAGATATATAAAAAACGGAGTCACAGACATATGCTGCAAGACCCCGTTTTATTATGTTCTCTATTCCGCCTGTTACTTATTCTCGTATCTTAAAAGTTCTGTATATGCAAGAAGGAATGGTCCTACGCCCTTGGCATCATCTTCTACGATTGGCTCTGACATATAATAGTCATATGTACCAGGTCTTCTTCCATTACCACCAAGTCCTGCAACAAGACAGATACCGCCAAGTGATAATGAACCATCTTCATTAGTCTTAAGGTATCTTTCACAGATGCCATCAATTGCTTTCTTGGCATACTGTGCGTAATCATCAGAAAGATATCCAAGACGTACAGCCTTAAGAAGTGCATATGCCATAATTGAACTTCCGCTAGTCTCAAGATAGTTCTTATCCATACCACCATAATTAACTACCTGATACCACATACCACTCTCATCCTGATACTTAAGCATTGAATCGACAAGATCCTTAAATGCATCCTCAAGCATCTTGCATTCAGCATCATACTTATGATCCTTATTATCTACCTGATCAAGTGTATCAATAAGTGCCATTGTATACCAGCCAATAGCTCTTAACCAGCTGTGCTGTGATAAACCTGTAACCTTATCACACCAGAATGCTTCCCTGCTTGTATCCATTGCATGGAAGTAAAGTCCGTTAATAGGATTTCTCATATTCTCAATTACGAACTTGAACTGTCCGAAAATATCAGAGTAATTCTTTCTGTTATTGTATCTTGTCTCATATTCAAGATAGAATGGAAGTCCCATATAAAGACCATCAAGCCATACCTGATTAGGATATATATCCTTATGCCAGAAACTTCTTGCTTCATTCTGGCATCTAGGCATAATCTCTATCTGTGAATATACTAAATCTGCTGCCTTCTTATACTTTTCCTTACCTGTAAGATCATATAATTCAAATAAAGTCTTACCAGCATTAACATTATCAATATTCTTCTCACCAATGCTATAGCCATCTATTGTACCATCTTCAAAGACTCTGTAATCTATAAAATCATCTGCAAACTTAAGATACTTTTCATCCTTGGTTAAGTCATACATCTGAAGAACTGCTTTAATCATACAGCCATCAATATAGTTCCACTTTGACTTAAGCCCCTGCTTAATCTTTTCAATGTTCCATACAGGAGCATCTGGTGTGCTTTTTTCCAGAAGCCCGTCAATATACTTTACTACTGCGTCCATTATTTCTGTCTCCTTATCAACTTAAATGGGAAAATATATATGCTAATTTTACCCATATTTTATAGAAATTGTACACTAAAAATCGCCTTTAATCAACCCATTTTTAACAAATATAGCCAAAAGCACAGATTTTTATTGACTATATGCTGATTAAATACGAAAATATAATCAATAATTCATTGTAAATGCTTTTATAAAAACATCTCATTTATTTTATATAAAGTTATTATTCAGAAAGGTCAGATTATGAAAACAGGAATTGTATTTGAAGGTGGCGCATTCAGAACCATTTTTTCGTGTGGTGTTATGGATGCCATGTTAGAAAATAAAATTATGCCTGATTACATGATTGGTGTATCAGCCGGTGCTGCATACGGTGTATCAATGGCATCAGGACAGATTGGAAGAAACTTAAAGATTCTTATTGATTATAGAAATGATAAACGATATGTGGGACTTAGCAACATGGTTCACAGGGATAACCGTTCTCTTTATGGGCTTAATTTCACATTTGACACTATTCCAAATGAACTTGTGCCTTATGATTATGATGCATTTCACAGATATAAAGGTACTTTCAAATGTGTTGTAACTAATGTACTCACCGGAAAACCTGAATATAAAACATTCACAGGATATGACCGCACCAACCAGCTTTTACGGGCAACATGTGCTCTCCCATTGGCTTTTCCTCTTATATATCTTGATGGAACACCTTACCTTGATGGTGGTTTAAGTGATTCCATACCTTTTGAAAAAGCATTTGAAGATGGCTGTGACAGGGTTATTGTTGTTCTTACCCGCGAAGCAGGTTATCAGAAGCAGACAACCAGCTCAGTGCGGACCCTTGCAAGAGCATTCCTTAAATATCCTGAAATCCAGCGTGATATTCTTCTTCGTGCTGAACGCTACAACCGATGCCTAAAACGTCTTGAACGCTACGAAAAAGAAGGCCGCTGCCTCGTTATCCGCCCTACTAAGAGCAAGGGCTTTGGAAAGATTGAAAAGGACTTTAATAAGATTCTTTCAATGTATAACGATGGATATAACCAGACTTATTCGTTAATCAATGAAATACAGAGGTTTTATCATTAAAAATTTCCGAACACAAAGTCTTTTGCTATTCCGATTGCTTCTCTTACCATATAGTTTATGAATAGTACATGGTCGCTTTCTGCTGGCATTCCACAGGTATTGTTTAACCCTGCATGTCTGGCAAGAAGGCGGCTTCTTGCTATATGAAAGTTGTTGGTTGCTATGCCAACCAGTGAATCTTTATTCTCTATGTATTGTACTGAATACTTCATGTTCTCTGATGTATCTGTTGACTTATCTTCCTGTATTATGCGCGAGCCGTCTATTCCTTTAGATACCAGATAATTATACATTGCAAATGCTTCTGTTGTATTTTCACCTTTTCCCCTGCCGCCTGATACTATTATTGTTGTATCAGGGTTATCTATTGCATAGGAAACAGCAACATCTAACCGGTTCTTAAGTGACCTTGTTATGTGGTCACCTCTTATCTGGCAGCCAAGTACTATTATATAATCACAGTTATCCTTTGGCTTTGCAGTCATTCCTTTTATTATTAATGCTTCAATGAAAATAAACAGCGACACACATGCTGCCATTATCACTATAAAACATATTCTTAAGGCCTTTGCTACATGAATTATACCTTTGATTTCTAATACTCTCACTGCAAATATCAGTCCAAAAAAAACAGCACCCATCAGCCATATAAATATAAATGATGAACCCACCCCTGCGTATGTTGCACACACTATATAATATCCCAGGCATATAAGTGCCAACACAAGCCATATTGTATACATAAAACTACTATTCTCCGTTACTTTTTCCATACTTTATTCCACACTTATGAATTAATTATCCTGCATAATCCACATTTTTACCTGAAAGTTCAGGATAATCTGCTGATTTCTGGTTTTGTCCGTAAGATGTGACAGGATATTTAATCGCAGTATTGGTGACACCTCCTGATACATACGACCTTCCGCACTCCGGACAGACAGCCGTTTTAAGTGTAACTGTCGCATTCAGTACTTCTCCATCTTTGCTGGCAGCCTTCCTGTTTGCATTAGAAACATGCTCCTGTTCATGTGCCATAACCTTTGTGGCCGCTGCTGATGGGTCAATATGTGCAGCACTCTTAAATGAAACATTTGCTTCATCTGAACCGTCCTTATATTCCCTGTTCGCACATGTTTCACATTCCACCTGTCCGGAACGCTTCATTGCTTTAAGTCTTGCAGGACTTATATCCTGTGTATCAACACCTGCTACATTAACAGACAGATTTCTATTCATATCATTAACGCCGTTAATCATCATCTTAATGCGCACCCCTTTCATGTAAAATGTTTAAACAATATATCTGTATTTAATATAACATAGTTTGATAATTATGCTAGTTTTTTTTAATGTAAAAGTTTAATATAGACCTATAATTAATATAGAAATGAGGTATTATAAATGTTTACATTCAACAAAGATGTTACAGCAACTAACTGCGAACCTGGTGTTACAAGAAAAATATTATGCTACTCTGATGACCTTATGATGTGCGAGATTCATTTTGAAAAAGGTTCTAAGGGCAATTTCCATAGCCACAAGCATCTGCAGATTACTTATGTTGCTAAGGGAAGCTTTGAATTCACTATCGGTGATGAAACTAAAATCGTTAATCAGGGCGACAGCGTATACATGCCTTCTGGCGTAACCCATGGTGTTACATGTCTTGAAGAAGGAATCCTCTGTGATGTATTCAATCCTATGAGAGAGGATTTTCTTAAGTAAAATGAAGGTACCATTTAATATTAATCTTTCAGGTAAAACTGCTATTGTAACCGGAGGAAGCGGAACTCTCTGCTCAGCCATGGCATATGGACTTGCCGTATGCGGTGCTAAGGTTGCAATAATCGGACGTAACAAAGAAAAGCTTGCTTCTGTTTCTGAGAAGCTTACTAAAGATGCTCTGGATGAATATAACAAAAATGTTATTGTTAAAGGCTACAGCTGCAATGTAATTAATAAAGATGAGCTTTCAGCTGCTTATGAAACTATTAAGAATGAACTCGGCAGCTGTGATATTCTCATTAATGGTGCAGGCGGCAACCAGCCTGGTGCAATTACTTCCATCGAGATGTTAAAGAAAGAAAAAGAAGATTCTGACTATTCTTTCTGGAATCTTGATGAAGACAGAATCCGTGATGTTATGGATCTTAATTACATGGGAACTCTTCTTCCTATTCAGGTATTTACTAAGGATATGGTTGAAAAAAGAAGTGGCAGTATTATCAATATTGCTTCTGTAACTTCTATTCTTCCTCTTACTAAGGTTATGGCTTATGGCAATGCCAAGAGTGCTATTCTTAATCTTACACAGTGGCTTGCTGTACATTTTGGTGAAAGCGGCATCCGATGCAATGCAATTGCTCCGGGATTCTACGCTGCCGAGCAGAATCATGATCTCTTATTCAATGCTGATGGCTCATATACAGACCGTGCCAGAAAGATTATTGCCGGAACACCTATGGGACGCTTTGGCAATCCTGAAGAGCTTATTGGTGCTGCACTCTTTCTTGCAAGCGATGAAACAGCCAGCTTTGTCAATGGTATAGTGTTACCTGTTGACGGCGGATATAGTGCTTATAGCGGAGTGTAGGATTCTTTAGTTGGAAACTGTATATAATTCAGGGCGATGTCAGTTTTGACATCGCCCTTTTTGTTGCGTATTTTTGTTTATTGGGCTTTTTACGTGTTTTTCTCTGCTTCAACGTCCAATCTGTTACACTTCAGCCCTGACAATCTCAGCCGCCTTAACCATATTCTTAAGGCTTGCTTCTGTCTCTGGCACACCTCTTGTCTTAAGTCCGCAGTCTGGATTTACCCACAGCTTGTCTTTGTCTATCTTTGTAAGCATTATCTTTATTGCACGGGTAATCTCTTCAACCGATGGTACTCTTGGTGAATGAATATCATATACACCAGGTCCTACCTCTGTTTCAAAATTGTTTTCTCTTAACGAATCAAGAATCTGAAGGTCTGAGCGTGATGCTTCAAATGTGATGACATCGGCATCCATATCGTCTATTGCTGGAATTATATCTGTAAATTCACTGTAACACATATGAGTATGTATCTGTGTTTCCGGTTTTACGCCGCTTGCTGTAAGTCTGAATGCCGGTATTGCAAAATCAAGATATTCTGTATTCCAGTCAGATTTTCTTAATGGAAGCTTTTCTCTTAAGGCTGCCTCATCAATCTGAATAATCTTAATTCCATTTGCCTCAAGGTCAAGCACCTCATCTCTTATTGCAAGTGCAATCTGCGAAATTGATTCCTTGATTGTAATATCTTCTCTTGGGAATGACCAGTTAAGAATTGTTACCGGACCTGTAAGCATTCCTTTCATTATCTTATCTGTAAGTGACTGTGCATACACAGACCACTCAACTGTTATCGGCTTCTTGCGGTAAACATCTCCCCATATAACAGGTGGTTTAACACATCTTGTTCCATATGACTGAACCCATGCTTTCTCTGTGAACAGAAAACCTCCCAACGCTTCACCGAAATATTCAACCATGTCATTTCTTTCGTATTCTCCATGAACAAGTACATCAAGTCCGATTTTTTCCTGCCATCTGACACATTCTTCAATTTTCTTCTTATTAAATTCAACATACTGTTCTTCGCTGATTTCACCCTTACGGAATGCTGAACGGTTGGCCTTAACATCTTTTGTCTGTGGAAATGAACCGATTGTAGTTGTAGGCAGCTTCGGTAATGCAAATTCTTTCTTCTGAAGCTGCTGCCTCTCACTTCTTGCAGGAAGCCTTCTGTAATCTGCCTCTGTAACTTCCTCAAGTCTTTTCTTGACAGCTTCATTATCACATTTTCTTGTACCTGCAAAAAGCTTCCTGTTTGTCTTGAATCTTTCATCTTCTTCAATATTTCCACACTCAGCAAGCCTGCTTAATTCCTTTAATTCCACAAGCTTTTCTTCTGCAAATGCGAAGTAATTCAGATATTCATCCGAAAGTTTATTCTCATGCTTTAATGTATATGGAACATGCTGCAGCGAGCATGATGTTGACAAAACTGTCTGTATTCCCTTATCTTCAAGCTTTTTAAGCACATTTAAAGTCTTTTCATAATGATTCTTCCAGATATTTTTCCCATTTACAAGTCCAGCGAATAATACCGTGTCCTTTGGAAATCCATATTTTTCAATGAGTTCTGCTGTCTTCTTTCCCTCAATAAAATCAAGTCCGATTCCGTCAAACGACAGCTTAACAATATCTTCATACACATCCCTCACGTCTCCGAAATATGTCTGAAGCAATGCTTTGCATGATTGCTTCTTGCCTAAAATATCACTATACATTTTGACAAACAGTTCTCTGTCTTCTTCTGTCATGTCCTGTACAAGTGCAGGCTCATCAAACTGAAGCCACTGGATTCCTACAGCTTCACATTTGCTATAAACATCTTTATATGCTTCAATAAATGCATTGATAAAATCATCTGCCCTCTTCTTGCCTGTAAATCTGCACAGCTTAAATAAAGTATACACACCTGTGATTACCGGTTTTGTCTCGATTCCAAGTTCTTTTGCCTCTGCATATTCTGCCCACAGCTTATTACCTGTAAGTCTTATCTGCGTGCTGTCCTCAGCCTCTGGAACAATATAATGGTAATTAGTATTAAACCATTTCTTCATTGCAAGAGCTTTAACGTCACCGTTCTCTCCCTGATAGCCCCTTGCCATTGCAAGATATTTATCAAGCTCTGAAACCTCAAGTTCCTTGTATCTTTCAGGAATTATATTCAGTAAAAATGCTGTATCAAGCACTATATCATAATATGAAAAATCATTGCTTGTGATATAATCAATTCCTGCCTCTTTCTGTATAAGCCAGTGTGTCTTTCGTAACTCCTTTGCTGTCTGTGTCAGTTCATCTGCACTTATTTCTTTTCTGAAATATTTTTCTAATGCAAACTTTAACTCTCTTAATGTTCCTATCCTTGGATAACCTGCTACTGCTGTCTTCATACCTGCTCTCCTCATCTATAATTTGATGTTGTCATTATAAATTCGAAAAAAACATTTGTATAATACATAAAAAAACGAGTTAGCCATAGTTTAAAGCTATGACTAACTCATTTTACATACATGCAATGACTACTTAAGATACTTCCTTATAGCCTCAAGATATGTACTTCCAAGCCTGCTAAGCATCCCTTTTCTGTGAGTTATGTAACCAATATGCATATCTGATTCGTCAGCAAGCGGCACCGCTATAATGTCTTTTCCGTTGAGCTTCTTGTCAATAATACCACTACTTACTGTGTAACCGTTAAGACCAATCAGCAGATTAAAAAGTGTTGCCCTGTCACGGACTCTTATATTCTTCTTTCTTGCTGTTTCTGAGAATATTTCCTCTGAGAAATAGAATGAATTATGCTCACCCTGCTCAAATGACAGATATGGATATTCTTCTAACTGCTCATTACGAATGACACTGCACTCTGCAAGCGGGTGTTTTCTGCTTATAAAAACATGAGGCTTGGCAGTAAAAAGCTCATGAAATTCAAGTTCATATGACTTTAAAATCTTTCTAATAACAGCCTCATTAAAATCATTAATGAACAGTATTCCAATCTCACTTCTTAACCTTGCAACATCCTCGATAATCTCATAAGTCTGCGTTTCTCTTAAGCTGAAATCATACTCATCCTGCCCGAACTGCTTTATAAGGTCAACAAATGCGTTGACTGCAAATGAATAATGCTGTGTTGATACGCAGTACTGCTTCCTGCCGCCATTACCACCCTTATATCTGTCCTCAAGAATTGCTGCCTGTTCAAGTATCTGCCTTGCATATGAAAGAAAATCTTCTCCTTCCTTCGACACGCTTATTCCCTTATTAGTTCTGTTGAATATTGTAATATTCATCTCTTTTTCAAGTTCATGAATTGCATTGGTAAGGCTTGGCTGTGAAATATATAATTTTCCTGCCGCCTCAGTAATCGTGCCTGTCTCTGCAACCATAACGATGTATCTTAACTGCTGTAATGTCATACTCTTACCTGCCTGTATAATATTTAAAATATTGTAACACATTTTTGTTGTTTTTTAAAAAATATTATGATACAATCAGCCCGTAAAATATCTGATTATGAACGGAGGTGGATTTTCATGGATAGTTGCGATCGTATAGGACGAAGTAAGAACTGCGGTGTATACTATAAGTGTAGGCTCGGAATGTGGCTGTCTGTGAGAATCTCATAACCACATTCTAATAAATTGTGCCTTTTATACATCGCATCAGAGGATCCTTACTATCACAATCATCTGTAGCGATGTATTTTTATGCCCAATTAAGGCAAGAAGGAGGTCACAATGAACAAAGTATTATTTCCAAAGAAAGATTATGTAAAAGAACTTGTCAGGATTTTTAAGTTATCTAAGAATTCACAGAAATTAATTAAGACGCTTTCTAAGTATCATGAGAAGGATATTGCTGAAGCAATCACTCTTCTTACACCTGCTGAGAGACAAAACATTTATAATGTACTTGATGAACACATGATTGCTGAGATTTTCTCTTATCTTGAAGATGCCAGAGATTATCTTGAAGAATTATCTATAGAGAAAGCTGCAAGAGTTGTCTCTTACATGGACTCTGATGATGCTGTTGATGTACTTGATGATCTGACAGAATCTAAGAAGAATGAAATTGTCGAACATCTTGATGCTGATGCGAAGAAAGATGTCAAGAAGCTTCTTTCTTATGAAGATGATGAGATTGGTAGCTGCATGACTAATAATTTCGTATGCATACCAGATAACCTTACTATAAGAGAAGCCATGAGTGCCCTTGTCAAGCAGGCTGGAGAACACGACAACATATCAACTATATATGTAGTCAATAATGCTGACAAATTTGCCGGTGCAATTGACTTAAAAGATTTAATTATTGCGAGGCAGAATGATAATCTTGCCGACATAATAAGCAGCTCTTATCCATATGTATATGAACACGAGAATATCAGTGAATGTATTGATAAGATTGCAGATTATGAAGAGGATTCCATTCCTGTACTTACTGAAGATGGAAAGATATGCGGTATCCTTACCGCAACAGATATCGTTGAACTCGTTGACGATGCAATGGGTGATGACTATGCAAAGCTGGCCGGTCTTACTTCTGAGGATGATTTAAGCGAGCCAACACTTGTAAGTATCAAGAAACGTCTGCCTTGGCTTATTATACTGCTGTTTCTTGGAATGGCAGTTTCATCAGTTGTAGGAATATTTGAATCTGTAGTTGCTGTCCTTCCGATTGTAATATGCTTCCAGTCTCTAGTTCTTGACATGGCTGGTAATGTCGGAACACAGTCACTTGCTGTAACTATCCGTGTACTTATGGATGAGACTTTGAGTGCTAAGAAGAAGTTATCGCTTCTCTTCAAAGAGATGAAGATTGGTTTCCTTAATGGTGCAAGTCTTGGAATTATGGCACTTGTATTCTTAGGTGTTTATATTCATCTATTCAAGAAATATGCGTGGATGTCAGCATTTTTAATATCTGGCTGCGTCGGATTATCTCTTATTGTTGCGATGGTTGTTTCAAGCCTTGTGGGAACTATTATTCCTATGTTCTTCCACAAGATTCACATTGATCCGGCTGTTGCGTCAGGTCCGCTTATCACAACTGTGAACGATCTCGTTGCCGTTGTCACTTATTACGGACTTGCAATGATATTTCTTGTTGAGATATTTCATGTGTGAGAATGAAAACGAGTGTTTTCTGACTATTCAATTATCAGAAAACACTCGTGCTTTATTTTGTCTAATTGATAATGTACATAATAACACTTACTACAAACCTTTTATCACTATGTTCAATCTTGATATTTCCTCCATATTTTTCTGCAATCCTGTTTATATTCTCCAAACCATAACCATGCTCTTTCCCCTTCAGACTGACAATATTACCATTTTCTTCTTCTACTTTCCCATCAAATGTGTTGGATACATATATATATAACATATTTCCATTATATTTTACATTCACTTTTATATAAGAGTCTTTTACTTTAATAGCATTCTCATAAGCATTATCTAGCAAATTACCCATAATTATATTAATATCCATTGCACTAATCCCCATATTTTCAGGTACAACTACATTAATATCCGTTTCTATACATTTATCCTTAAACTTTCCATTATAATAATTAAAAATTCCATCTAATGTGATATTTCCAGTATTAAATACCGTTTCCGAACCATTTATATCTCCCATCAATTCATCTGAATATTTCTTTAATTCATATAGTTTTCCAGCCTCTGCCAGACTGTTAATCTCCCTTATATGATGTTTCATATCATGTCGGATAGCTCTTATTTTCTTATCATTCTCAATGTTCGTCTTCATCTGCGCATCATAATAATGCATTTGTTGTTTAAGATTCTCATTTTCCTGCATAAATATATATCTATCTAACATATTAGAATAAAACACATAAAGCATTAAATTTAATATCAATACAGATGTACTCATAAATAGTATTCCATATGAAGATAATCCACTTTCCTTATAGACTGCAAAAAGTGTGCATACACTCATAATAGATACGATAAACAATATATACCACTGTCCCATAAATTCTGACTTTAACTTTTTTCTAAATCCAAGTCTTAACATCATAATAACTATATAAAAAAACAAAACGGAGACAAATGCAGCAACTACCTGATATTGCTCTGTAACAATATTAACTGCTGTCACCATATAAACAATGAAATCCAAAGCTACCATTATTGAATAACAAAGTATACTAAGTAACAATTTGCTCCGGATTTTCCCTTCATATACCAGTGAAATTATAATTATCCCTGCTATTGTAGACAATGTATTAATATAATTATTACTGATTATCAAGAAGCACCCCGTTGTTAATAAAAATGCTAATAAACCTGCCAACATTTCCTTAAATCTGCTTTCGCAATCCAGAAATATCCTAAAATACTCTAATGTAATAAAAATTCTGGCTAACTCAATTATTACAGTCAATACTATATCAAACATTCTCATATATTATCCTGCTCCATTTGCAAATCCAATATCTGCATATTGAACGATTTCCTATAATTCTTGCTTATTGCAATATAATCCCCATTATCCATTACAATCTCATTAAGTAAAAATTCTTTAATATGTCTAATATTAACTACTATGGACTGATTAACCATAACAAAATAAACCGGGAGTCTATTTAACTCCTGCTTCAGCTTTCCCACATATCTTTTTTCACTATCAGAACAAATTATGTTAATCTGATGTTTATCACTTTTTAAATATATAATATTTCCATATAAAACCTTATATTGACTTTTATTATAAATGTATGTAAAAAATCTCTTATCCTGTCTGTCTAGCTGGAGGAGTTTTTCTATTTCCGAACATATCTTTTCGCAACTTAATGGCTTTACAAAAAAATTATACGGATGTATATCAAACAAATCTAATGCATAAGATGTCTTAGAAGAAATATATATTATATGCATTCCTACATTCATCATTGATTCCCTTATATAGTAACCAACATCCACACCATTCTTTTCTGGTAATTCTATGTCAAGAAATAATATATCCAGATCAGTCTTTTCTGGCACATCATTTATGAAGGATTCTGCACTATTCCAGACAAATACCTCAACACTATCGCTTTTATTCCTAAATCTTTGCTGAATACATGTTTCTATTTCCGAACATGTTGATATCTCATCATCACAAATTCCAATCCTGTACCTCATACAGTTCACCTTATATTCATTATAATATTCTGCAGTTTCCCAATGCTCAACAACATTGTTGCAACTGTTACAGACATAATTATTATACCACTCCAAGACTGTTGATTACCAATAAAAAGTATTGAAAATGCTAACGACTCCAAAATCAGAATATTCAGTGTCCGCATTTTATAGATTTGTTTGTCCTTATCATCTAACTCATTATTTTCATTTTCAACAGGTGCAAAACATAATATAATAAGTGAATCAATAAAACACAGAAATATCTGCATTAATGCATTGAATTCAAAATTCTTTATAATAATTAAAACAAATATATATATGAACACAGACATTATTGCACATGTAATTCTATGTCTGGTATGATAACCACCAGCATTTTGTCTCAACGGTATAAATGTAAAAAGGAAAAAAACTGCTTCAGGCAACATTTTCATTATCATAGCAATTAATATTGCAAAAATTGCAGCCACACTTAACATCTTAATCATTTCTATTCCAAATTCAATAACTTTATTTTCATCTTTATTTATATCAGAATTATGCACAATATAATTATATATTCTATTATCCATTATTATTTCATTCACACTTTCTCTTGGGCAACAATCCTGCCCTCGTAAATCTCAATTATCTCATCAGACAGCATTTCAAGTTCTTCCTTATCATGACAGGCAATTATGATAAGCGCTCCTCTCTTCTTTTGCTCCTCAAGTATCTCATGAACCTGCTTTGCTCCTGCTTCATCAAGCGCATTAATAGGTTCATCAAGTATAATAATATCCGGATTTTCCATATATGCTGCAGCAATTCCTAATTTCTGCTTCATTCCCAGTGAATATTTCCTGTATGTTCTTTTATCGTCCGGGTCAAGGCCTGTCTGTTCCATGGCATGCCTTATATCCTCAATTCCTGTCTTATTTTTAATACATGCCAGCATTTCAAGATTCTTTAACCCTGTATATTCCTGAACAAACGATGGATTTTCTATAAGAATTCCTATACTTGGTGGAAATGTAAAGTCTTTTCCAATTATTTTCCCATCAATCTCAATTTCACCTTTCACCTTTATAAGCCCACTTATAGCCCGCATAAGCATGGTTTTACCTGAGCCATTCTTACCTTTAAATCCATACACTCTGCCGCTTTCAAGTTCAAGATTAACATTATCAAGTACTCTTGCACCTTTTATGTCTTTGCATACATTTTTTAAAACAACTCTCATGCACTATACCTCCTTAGCATTCAGTATATCTATCCTTCTTATATATACATATCCCAGTATTGCACATAGCAATATTATTACAGCATCAGCCAGCATCATATGCACACTGTCTGTTCCCCCTGATATATATACATTATTTCTCATACACATCAATCCATTAAATATCAGAAATGCATTTCCCGAAAATATTGTTATAACCATTCCTGCTGATATAAGCAGTAGTGATATTATTGGCGAACATAGCATAGACAACAGCATCTGTATCAATGCAATGGTAAATAACGACATCAACGGAAGAACAATACTTATAACAGCTATTTCTCCTGCATCTATTGATGCTGTATTATTTGAATATCCATACATATGAAGCACTTCCATATGTATATTAAATCCCAGATCATAACGATGAATTACACTTATAATTTCAATCAGTATATCTGTAAGGACAGTTATATAAAATGCACTTACAAAACACCACACTATTTTACTTGCAAACCACTTGCCAATGCTTCCGCATCTCAATATTATCTGCATTCCAACGCTACTTAAATCCTTAATACAATAGCTTCCCACAATAAATGAGATACCGAGTACCATGAAAAGATATTGTTCTGACATGTAATACTCCATGATATTATCCAGTCTGATTATTCTGCTGCCCCTGTAGAACACCTGAAGCAGATCTCCTGCTGACACACTGCCACAATATCCTTGTGTCCCTATTTTTCTTCTCATACTCAAATCTGTTGCAATTACCAATACCGCTATTACTATTGTTGCTATTATATACAAATATTTTCTTTTAAACATTCCACGGACTATATCATTCTTTAATATATTCCAAAACATTATCTGTTTCTCCTTAAACTGTCAGACTTTCCCATTATTAACACAACCATGAGCAGTGCTGCCGCCAAGACCACAAGATATACAAGATTTCTATATTCCCATCCGCTCTGATATACGCGGTAAGTTATATACGCTCTTAATATTCTGATATTGCCTTGTTCTATCAGCATGTAAAGATTAACAACCATACATATAAAATATCCAGCAATCCAGCTACGCACATATCTATATATTATTAATAACAATTCCATAATAATAAACATTATAAAAATGAGAGTTATGAATACACCTGCAAATACCGTCACGGATTCTGTATATGTCAGATATCCTCCATAAACCCTCTGTGCCATGGCATTTTTCTCATTCCAGTTATTCATAATTCCATGTGTTGATATAATCCCTCCTGTAAGCACAACAATTGCCGTAATAAATACATATGCTGCAATTCTTACAGCCCCTCCGGCAATAACAGCCAGATAGAATTTTCTTACATTAACATATCTTACCATTCTGTTATCATCATACATTCTCCTGAAATATGATATTAACAGTAACATAATAACCGGCATTGCCATATATGGAACGATTTTATAATTATATGTAATCACAAAATCTTTAACGCATGTAATTCCCATCGTCTTTCTTGATGCAAATGCCAATTCACAAGCAATAATTGAAATAAGATTTACAATTGCATAAAATATTATATTTTTAAATTCTGACTTACTTATCCTGACTCCACATTTCATAAATTCTCCTACAACTGTTCAATGTAAAACACCATTCTTCTTTCCAACGGATACTGTGACATAATTATATAAACATCAGATTCTGCATATCTTTGTCTGCTGTTTATCTTCCAGACATCATCATGTCTTATACTGGTTACCAGCTGTACTCTCTGTATCTCACCAGCTTCAACTGAATTTATGTCAATATTCATTTTTTCCAGTGAATTACTGTCCCCATTAAATTCTGTACAATAGAAAAAAAATGTTATCAGACGGTTTATGCTTACCGCCTCCTGTGCATTATTTTTTATATCAATTGTAAACACTAGATAATCCGTGTCATCTTTCCCCACTGAAAATACTCCAAGCTGTTCCTTTGTATACTCTTTTAATATACTTTCTCTGTCATACATTTTACACGCAACTGGCGAAATACTCACATCTGCTGTAATAACATCCTCTATATCAGGTGTGTAATTAATCCATTGACCATACCCACATTTTTCAATCTTTTTCCTGGGGAATATCGTATTGATTCTTATTACAAGCACAAGCCATGCTATAATAACTACTATTATGCAGACAATGATTGCAGTTCTTTTCTTTCCCTCTTTACCAGATAATCTGTCATTATAAAACATCCATTTTCACGCCCCTTACTATAAAATGTACATAACCACATATAACAAGCACAACAAACAATATACATAAGGAAACCAGTGTTGTTGGTGAACTCTGTGGAACATAAAACACTTTCTGTATTGCAAGACCTCTTATGATTGGATTGCTGGCATATGTAACAAGTCTGCCCGATACAACACATATAAGAAATGGCAGTGACATAACAACAAATCTGTTATTAGCATATAAAGATAAGGATAAAGCAAGGCCAGCTATAAGTCCCGCAAATACAAATATCAGTATCATATACACCAGCGAATATACAACAACATTTTTAATAGCCAGTTTCATAAATACAGCCTTATAATTAGGCAGTTGATACCAGTCATAAGTAATAACCGGTAGCACAGTCATTGTCAGCATAAGATTAAGTAATAATGGAAATACTGCCGAAACCCCGGCTGTGATGAACACTGCTATTGATTTTGCCACCATGTATATACTTTTCTCTCCTCTTACGGCAATATTCTTAAGTATCCCAGATTTCCTGTCTGTATAATATGATGCTGCATATGGTATTGTTATCAGCAGAAATACTACCATCTGATATATATTGATTTCTGCATTAATCATTCCACCCATCCAGCCTTCACTAACATTTCCAACAACAGAAGACGCTATATATGGATTGTATCCGTCAAATATATGTTTAACCAACGGAATAACTTCCAACACAAAATGCGCCAGTCCCAGCAGTCCACCTAACAGCATTGCTGCCTTCAGCTCTTTTCCGTGAAAAGCTCTATACAGTTCTATTCTTATCATTCTCCCCACTGCATCACCCTCTTATTCTATATTAACTTTTATAAAATTTTCTCCATTAACTACCTGCTGGACTCCCAGAAGACTTAATCTCAGATAAATATTGTCATAATCTATATCCTCTGTAGCAGCCGCAACAATTTTATCATCTTCATTTTTATAATAACTTTGTATTATCTTATCCGGTTCAACCATGCATAAAACTATATTCCGGCGTTCTCCTGCCATAAGTGTAATATATCCACGGTCTGCACCTGTTGATTCTGCATAATCATGAAATATCGACTCGCTGATATTCAATCTTGTAATTTTCCCATTTTCCTTGTCCATATAATAAGGTCTGATTCCATCAATATTTATTGTTGCTTCAGATTCCGAATTATTATCAAGTTCAGCTGATATCATAAAAATCTTAGTTCCTACTCCTTCATATCTGCTATAAAACATCCCATTATCCTTATCATATATATTAGTAAACCCTGCTTCTCTTTCACTTACCTGTTCTATCCATTCCATAAAATTGCTGTCAGTACCGCCTATTTCTTTGTACCCATCCATATTATCAGCCAGAATAACCTTATTAACTTTAATACTGATATCATAATTCAAATGTGGTGATGTAAAAATTGTTCCTTCTTTTGAATAATCATCTATAATAACTACATCTGATGGCAATTTTGCAACCTCGTCCTCAATTACATATTCACATCTTGTTTCAATTTCATCCGTTTTCTCTATATCTTCCTGTGTTACATTCGTATCTGAATAATCTTTATACGAAACACCACACCCTGATATAACAGTCATGCTCACCACCAATATAGCTGTCTTCTCTATCAATTTCCTTCTCATAAGCCGTGTCCCCCTTTATTAACATAGGATGCCTGCACTTTCTCTAAATGAAGGCATCCTTGTTCATACAGCTACGAAATCTTAATACTGCGCATCATCTGGATTCCAATAACCTGAGAATGCGTCTGAATCATTTGAATTAAGTCTTGCCTGCATATATACACCCTCATCATATATTCCGGTTCCATACCATCTGACACTTTTTCCTTCATACATATTGTATTCATCTCCCCAAATTCCAGAAGATCTTCCACGTGGTCGAACTGCATATGATGAACCTGATACTCCTTCTTCCCATGTGCAATACATTGTTATAGCATGTCTTGTTTCTTTATACTCTGTACTGGTCACACAAGTATTACCTGCATCAAAACTGAAATCAAAATCATAATTGGTATTACTTGCCAATACTGGCAGAGTTGTCATAGCAATCAACGCTGAACTTAATATTGCCGTCAACGCTGATGTAAAATTAAATCGCTTCTTCATAGCATTTTCCTCCTCAATTAAAATTTTCTAAGTTTCTTTACTTCTGCACTCATCTTTGGCTGGTAAGTAAAAAACGGACATGCAACATTTGCATAATGTGTTGCGACTTTAATTGCTGCATTCTTTGTTTTGTTAGCAATTTTCCCCCTGATAAATTCAGTAAACATATTTTTATCACCTGTTTCATGTTAAGATTATACTATCACATTCTAATATAACAATTTCATACCATGCATATTTAGACGCCTATTCGACATATTTGGCATTTTATTTTTTATTAGGAATCGGCTGATGCTTGATTCAAGTCAGTAAGATATATCTTATAATGCTGATAATGTAGGTAAGACTGCCATGTGGAAATTTGTTGAGAAATAATCCAAAGAAGATTATTCAAAAACTGAAAAGACTCTTAATAATAATTAATTTGTTACAACAAGAAGGAGCATGTTACTTGATATCTTGCAACATGCTCCTATACATTTTCATTATCTATTTTTTACTTTTCAAAAGACCAATTATGTTTTTTAATTCTGAAACTAATGAAATAAGCTGCCAGCATTTCAATCACTGCAACAACAGCTATTATCATAATGTATTTATTAAAACTATGCATATCTGATAATGTATGCAGAAGACAAGCATACATCATACTCATAAAACATGCTGTTACAAGACTGTAAGCCTCACTCATTACTCCTTCGTATTTATGCTCGTTGATATAATCCTGAATAACAAGCACAGCCAGATTAAGCACAAAAACTATAATAAGCTGCACATTTATAATCTTTCCTATGTATCTGGCAATCTTCCATAAATCTGCCCCATGATTATTAAATATGCAGCTGCACGCAATCATCATAATAAAACAGTATCCCATACTTGCAAATCCTATTATATTATATACACGCCCGCCTGCATTCCCGTTATGCATATGTACTCCGCCAGACTTTTCACCTGCAAGCATTATAGCAATCACTATAGCCAGCGAAACCGTAAGATAACCCAGAATTGAATTGTCTGCCTGTCCTCTGAATGAATACCATCCACATACAAGCATATATCCGGCAGCTATGCAGGATACACCACTCGAAATGAATTTTCTTTTCTTCACCTTGTCCTGAAGCTTTGCTGCTCTTACAACCTCTGTAACTGCTGTTTCACTATCAGGCTCCGTAACATCTCCTATCACAATATCCTGAATTCTTATATCAAGCACCCTCGACAATTCCTCAATTACACTGATATCTGGAAAACTTTCCCCCTTTTCCCATCTTGAAATTGCCTTGTTAGTCACTCCAAGCAAATCACCCAATTCAACCTGTGTATATCCTTTCTTAATTCTCGCACTCTTAATAAGCTCACCTGTTTTCTGTTTGTCCATAGAGCTACCTCCTGATTGTAGTATTAATATCACAGCACTGTTCTTTGTCTATTAAAATGTTACTAACAAATCTTAGAAATAGCAATCTATCATAGCGAGAATCGGGGAATTATCTTCCTTATTTTTCATAAGATGCTCATCTTTTGCCGTTGTAAAATATTCATCTTTTATATGATACGCATATCCTTGTTTTATCTCCATTTGTCCTCCATAATCCCCTAATAAAAAATAAAACCCCTTCACTTAAACTAAGCGAAGAGGCAATTTTCAAGCCAATCATTTATCAGTCGCCAATGGTGAGCGAGCATTATTTTCGAACCATTCATTTATCAGCCGCCAGTGGTAAGCGAACATTATTTACATATTAATAATATGAATTAAATATTACTTTGTCAATACTTTTTTCTAAATATTACAGATATCACACAATCTCCAGTACATGCTCAGTAACATTCTTATCCTTATCAACGCCGAATGCCTTAAACACCGGATTATCATTATCCATAAGTGACATAATCATATATACAGCAGTCGAATCATACGCAAGTCTTTTATCTTCCTCAGAAGGTCTTGAAGGAGTCTCCGGGTGAGAATGGAAATTACCAAGCATAGTTAAGCCAAGACTTCTTGCATCCTTAACCGCTGCAAACTGTTCTTTAGGACTCATAGTAAAATGCACATTATTATTATCAAGATTAGTAAGAAAATACACTTTCTCAATAGACTTAACATCACCATTAACAAATCCCGCAATAAGCCCACAAGATTCATTAGGAAGCCCATCTAAGCAATAACGTACAATTGAATCATAATCAGATTTTTTCATTCGAATAACCATGCTCATCCTCCAATAAAAAATATAACTTTCATACTTATCCAGCGTAAGCCCCGCGCACACGCACCGGCAGAGAAAACATATAAGCAGAATAATGAGATAATCATGTGCAGCGCACTTTGGAGTCACCGGCACTTAGCAAGCTAACGCCTTCGGCGTTAGCGAGCTTAGTACCGCTGTGAACGACAAGTAGCGAAAGCGTGCCTGCACATGATTATCCCATTATTCTGCCATTACATATATTTTCTCCTACTTATGCATATCACATTCAGCCTGTTCATAATCAATAAGCTCATGAATTGTAGGATTATCGCCGCATATAGCACAATGATGATCCTTTGGAAGCTTAATTGTATGGAATTCCATCTTTAAAGCATCATATGTAAGAAGTCTTCCTGTAAGAAGATCACCCTTGCCAATGATGTACTTGATTGCTTCCATTGCCTGAAGGCTTCCGATAACACCGCCCATTGCTCCGATAACGCCTGCCTGCTTACATGTAGGAACTGCGTCCTTTGGTGGTGGATTCTTGAATACACATCTGTAGCATGGTCCTTCTCCTGGTACATAAGTCATAAGCTGACCCTTGAATCTTATGATACCTGCATGAGAGAAAGGCTTTCCAGCCATAACACATGCGTCATTAATAAGGAACTTTGCTGGGAAATTATCTGTTCCATCAATGATGAAATCATAATCCTTGATAAGCTCCATAACATTCTCAGATGTAACGAATTCTCTGTAAGTCTTAACTGTTACATCAGGGTTGATTGCTTCCATTGTTTCTTTAGCAGATTTAACCTTTGCCTTACCGATATCTGCTGTTGAATGGATAATCTGTCTCTGAAGATTAGACAAATCAACTTCATCAGCATCAACGATACCGATTGTTCCAACTCCGGCTGCTGCCAGATACATAGCTGCAGGAGCACCAAGTCCGCCTGCACCGATTATAAGCACGCTCGCATTAAGAAGCTTCTTCTGGCCTTTAGCTCCAACTTCCTTTAAGATAATGTGGCGCGAATACCTTTCAAGCTGTTCATTAGTAAACGCCATTAGTATGCTCCTCCTCCCATGAAATATAAGAATTCAACTGCATCGCCTTCATTTAACTTTGTTGTCTCGAAATCATCTCTCTCAACAAAATCATCATTAACAGTAACTGTTACATATTCTGGATTCTCAACGTTCTCCTTAACAATAAGCTCTGCTACTGTAATTCCATCTTCATATTCCTTCTTGTTTCCTGCAACTGTAATCTTCATAACATTCCTCCCTGTTAATTAATTTAATCCTTCAAATAATCCAAGCAGTGCGTCCCTTGTTGACTTTCCTGCAATTCTGCCTGTCTCAGCACCTTTGTTGAATGCAACAAAGGTAGGTGCTGCCAATACTTCATATTTAGAAGCAAGCGATTCATCAAAGTTTACATTTACCTTGTAAACATTAAGCTTTCCCTCGTAATCATCTTCAATGTCTCCTACAACCCCTGCCATCATCTTGCATGGGATGCATGAATCTGAATAGAAATCCACAAGAACCGGAAGTTCTGACTTAAGAACCAGTTCCTCGAAATTCTCTGCATTAGCTCTGGCTGCCATAAGCCCTCCTTTCCTTATTCCTCGTCTTCTACCTTTCTAACGATAAGAGTATATGTACCATCCTCATTAGCTGTAAGCTTTAATATCTGATGTCCCTCTTCCTTAATACTTCTTGGAACATTCTGAACAGGCTCACCGTCATTCATTCTGACTGCAAGAATCTGTCCGTCATCTAACTCCTCAAGTGCTACCTTTGCCTTAACAAATGTTGTTGGGCAGACCACATCAGTAATATCTACTGTATCATCAATTTCAAAATCAGCCATTGTATGCCTCCTTAATCTTCTTATAGAATTCTTCTCTTCCAACTCTGTCGAGTGTGAACTTAAATCTTTCACTTGGCTTTGCGTTGTCTGCAAAGAACTGGATTGCCGCATCACAGACACGGAATAACTGTTCTTCACTTCTGATAAGCGGAAGTGGTGATTCACCCTTGCTTATAGAATTACCAAATGTTCCTGCAAATGAAATAATATATGCAGAAGATGCGTCCCACGCGTCTGTTGGACAGGATTTAGCACATCTGCCGCAGTAATTACATTTGTCATAATCAACTACAACCTTGCCGTCCTGCATTGTGATTGCACCTGTACGACAGGCCTTCTCACATACGCCACAGCCAATACATTTGTCTTCAATCCACTTAACATCAGCAGCACCCTTGATACCAACATCATTCTCCTCTGCCTTAAGACAGTTGTTCTGACATCCTGTAACACCGAATTTGAACTTATGTGGAAGTTCTCTTCCGAAATATCTTTCATCTAACTTAACTGCAATGTCATATGAATCTATGTTACCGCTAGGACATATTGTATTGCCCTGACAGGCTGTGACTGTACGGACTCTCGGACCACATACACCTGGTCTGCAGCCGCCCTCTGCAAGTTCTTCCTTAACAGCATCTATATCTTTAAGTTTAATAAATGGAATCTCAACGCCCTGTCTTGATGTAAGATGGACATGTCCGTCTCCATATTTTTCTGCAACTTCAGCAATCTTGGTAAGATTCTCGGCTGTAAGATATCCTCCTACAACTGCAAGACGAAGTGAAAAGTTATTCTTCTGCTTCTGTCTCATGAATCCGCCCTTCTTAAGTGTTCCATAATCAACTTTCTCTGCCATAATATCCTCATTTCCGTGCCATGCACTATTCATTATCAGTAGACTCTAAGGCTGCTCTGAAATCTTCCTTAAGATCATCTATATCCTCTATTCCTACGCTGACTCTTATCAGATCGTCATACACTCCTGAAGCTTCCTTATCATTGTCGCTTAAATGAAGTGCAATCGTTGAAGCAGGGTGGATAACCAGTGTCTTGGTATCTCCTATGTTAGAAACTATATTAGGAATCTTTAATGCATTAATTATCTTAAATGCTCTCTCCTTGCTTCCAACCCTGAATGTTATTATCGCACCATAGCCTTTGGTAAACTGCTTATCAGCCACTTCATGGTACGGACTGCTCTCAAGTCCCGGATAATTAACTGTAATTCCTTCAAATGTGTCTAAGTATCTGGCAAGTTCATACGCATTAGAACAGTGTCTCTCCATTCTAAGCCCCAATGTCTCAAGTCCCAGATTGTTAAGAAATGCATTCTGTGGTGAAAGACAACCACCAGTATTTCTGAATAATCCGTTACGAAGTTTAATTATATATGCCATTGGACCGAATTTCAAATATGGTTTAAGTCCCGGATACTTTTCTTTATCAAACTTGAACTTTCCATTAAAAGTAAGTATTCCGCTTATCGCATCACTGCTTCCATTAATATACTTTGATGATGAATTAACTACCACATCTGCGCCAAGCGTTATAGGCTGTATAAGATATGGCGTTGATACCGTATTATCAACTATAAGCGGAACTCCATGTGCATGTGCAACATCCGCTACTGCCTTAATATCTGTTACATCAAGCTTGGGATTACCGATTGTCTCTGCAAATACAACTCTTGTCTTATCTGTTATAAGTTCTTCAAAACACTCTGGCTTATTATCAGCCACATATTTCACTGTAATGCCAAAGCTTTCTAAGTCTTCAAACAGTTCGACTGTTCCACCATATAATCCACATGAAGCAACAACCTCATCGCCCTGTCTTACAATGTTGGCTATAGAATTGAATATTGCCGCCATTCCAGAAGAACACGCTACACTTGAAAAACCTTTCTCCAGCTTGGTAATTCTCTTTTCAAATGCTTCTATCGTCGGATTATTGATTCTCGTATATGAGAATCCCATCGCTTTATTATCAAATATTCTCTCCAGTTCTTCTGCACTCTCATGCTTAAATGCGCTTGACTGATATATAGGAACAAGTGTTGCTCCGTTGGGATAATCGTCAACGCCATCATGCAGCAGTGATGTGTTAAAACCACTCATATATTTCTCATCCTTTCATCTGTTATGCGATGAACATTCAATATTTATTGAACTGTCCATATATTAAACCCTTTTACCTAGTATGTCAATAGGTTATTTGAGAAAAAATATAACTGCCTGAACAATCTCAGGCAGTCATACACTATCATTAACATTTATTATATAATGTAACTGTCTATTCCCACATTAGAATTAACCAAATCTGCTATTGTAATATTGCTGAAGTAATCATTAACAAGCTTCTCAAAGCTTTCCCACATCTGTAATGTCTTACATTCTGCCACCTTCGGACATCTGTTAGGCTTCTTCTCAAGACATGCTACCGGTGCAAGTGAACCCTCTGTTACAAGAAGTATGCTAAGCACTGAATAATCCTCAGGATTGCGTGCAAGCTTGTATCCGCCACCCTTCCCTCTTAATGATATGAGAAAATCATTCTTGCTTAATGTTGCAACAATTGCTTCAAGATACTTCTCAGAAATATCCTGCCTTCTGGCAATATCCATAAGTGGAATATATTCTCCTGTATTATGCTCCGCAAGATCAATCATGACCCTGAGTGCATATCTTCCCTTTGTTGAAATCTTCATATATATAACCTCTTTTCTAATAACACATTAATACTGTATGTTAAACATACTTTACCACAATGTTTATATATTTTTCAAGTATTAAATAAATTTATTTGACGGGAATGCTTGCCGCAACGCATAATTCTCCCCAGCCTCTGGCTGAATCGGGCCATACATTTCCCACCCGTGTTGCACCATTTATAAGGTATGCTTTCAGCTTTTCCCCATACATATATTGGTCATTGCCCTTCACAATCCCCCATTCCATAAGCATTGCAGCTGCCCCCGTAACCATAGGTGTTGCAAATGATGTCCCCGTGACCATTCTCTCCTTATTTCCTGGAATTCTTATATTAACTCCTGGTGCTGTTATATCAGGCTTTGCATACAACATAAGGCCGCTTTTTACATTAACTCCCCTGCCTGAAAATGTGGCCGCACTCCCCGGAGCACGCCCATTGGCACCAACACATATTGCCCGCCTCGAAGTCCCCGGTATTGTAAATGTGTATTCAGGCGACGGTCTTAAAAATCCTGTTGCACTGCTTAATGTCGAAACTGGAGGAAGCCACATATTAAAGAATCCATCCAACACATTTGCTGCGGTAAATCTTATATTCCATATACCGGATGTAATATATCCGCTTGTTGCAACGATTGCCGCATATATCTCCTCACCCATATAGAACGGTCCCGGACCATACGCCTTTGATATGACACGCATATTCTTAATGTTATGATGCACAACCCCCGCATTTCTGTCACTTATAACCAGTCTTTCCCCTGTTGGTGCAATAAGTTCAATTCGTGCATTGTCCATTGCCCTTTTCCATATCTGTATACTTATCTGCGGCTCATAATCACCAATTGCAAGCTCTGCATCCAGTACATTTCCACTGACAAGCTGACCTGAATAATGTGTTCTGCCTTCTCCTTCATTGCCAACACCTATACATATACTGCATTTGTATGTTGCACAGCAGTCATCTATAAACATTTCAAATATAGAACTGCCCTCATGATTGCCATAAGTTCCACCATAACTTATATTAACCGCAACCGGCTGACTATATTCAATAGCCTTTCTTATGCAGTAATCTACACCTTTCATAATCTGCGTTGTCCTTATGTATGCGTTTCCCCCTGAATTTCCCAGCTTTACAATTATAATATCTGCGTCTGAAGCAACTCCACTCCTTCCACATGCAATAACTGCAACTTCATTGCCATGTCCGGTTACATCCCTTGCCGGCAGTATCTTTACAGTTCCCTTCCTGTAATCTTCCAGTATACTGTTAATTTTCCTGTCAGAATATGTAATGCCTGTTGTCTGGTCCCATAACGCCTTTATTCTTGTTTTCCCTGAGTCATCAAGAAATTCACCATTTTCTATATCTATCCCAGAATCAATTACCGCTACAAGTACACCTTTTCCAGTCACGCCTCCATACTGGGTTTCTTCTGCTTTTGCAACATTAACACAGGCTTCTGACTTAGCTGCATACAATTCAAAATATAATGCCTTAGGCTTTTCAATAAATATTATCTCTGGTTCTGCAGCAAGTGCTTCAATATTATCAATCGTTGTTCTTACAATCCAGTAACCACACAGAAGCTGCGTAAACTCTGCATTTGTATAAATGCTTCTAATCCTGTCCATACTTCCAGCCGTCTTGATAATTATCTCCCATGTTCTGTCATAATCATCAAACCCGGCATCCATATCAGGTACCTGCTGCCTTATATCTTCACTTATATCTGCACTAATCTGCAATAGATTCTCAATTCTCGGATTCACACATAATTCTCCGGTTAAGCTCACATAATATCTATGCTGACAACTGCTATAACATGAAAACAGCTGATGCATACGCACCAGCCGTTAATTAATTAAATATCATGTTTTCTTGATAAATTCTATACGACACTTAGGACACTTAATACTAATTCTGCCCTTTCCCTTAGGAACTCTTATTTTCTGCCCACAGCTTGGACATTTGAAAATTCTATGTGTCTTGCTGTCCTTAATTCTTGCTCTTACCTTGTTAAACTTACTCATGAATTTATAATGAATCTTCATATACTTCTGGTTTTCAGCACTTCTTCTTGATATATTTCTTGAAAACATTCTGAAATATATGTACACAATACCAAGGAGTGCTACTGTATATATTACATTACTCCTTAAGAAGAAAGTAAGTATAATCAAAACAAGAACTACATATGATAAACATCTCGAAAGCTGGTCCATGCCATATCTTCCATACATAAATCTTGAAAAACTCTGCTTAAATCGGTTCATAAAAAACATTCCCTTTCTATATATTGAAGTAATTCACATCAACATACATATGGTAACACACAACCCGATAAAAGCAATTAAAAATGTATAAAATAAATATGATATATTAATATTCCATGTACACTTCCCCATCAAGGTTTTTCCAATAGAACTTATCGTCCAGTATCATATAACTGTGTTCTGAGTTCTCTTTAGGAATTGAAACAGAACCTGGATTCATGTATATGTAATTATCTCTCTTCTCACACTTAGGTACATGTGTATGTCCGCAAAGGAGAATATCCCCTTCCTTTAATGCAGGTATATTCTTCTCATCAAGCTTGTGTCCATGTGCAAGAACGATTGATCTGTCATTGAAATTAAGGTATGCCTGTTCTGCAAGTACATTAAAGTCAAGCACCATCTGGTCAACCTCTGTATCACAATTACCTCTTACGCATATAATTTCATTGCGTAAAGGATTGAGCATTGCAATAACTTCCTTAGGTGCGTATTCCTTAGGAAGGTCATTTCTTGGTCCGTGATAGAGAATATCTCCTAAGAGAACCAGTCTGTCTGGCTTCTCTGCTTCATATCTTTCAAGCAGCTTTCTGCAATAATATGCAGAACCGTGTATATCTGATGCAATCATTATCTTATTCATATTCTGTCCTTTCCTTATATAAACCGATTCTTAATTATCTAGCAAGCTTATTAAATGTTGGTACTTTATAATGTGAAGCATTACTTAAAAACTGAGATAATGTATTAGGAACTTTGTATGTATCAAGAACCTTCTTCATAAAAGCAATTGATCTTTTCTTATACTTCATGCTTCGCAGTACTGTTACCGCAGCCTCATCATCATACCCCCTTGCAAACTGCTTTGCATATCTTGCAAACTTAGTTTTATCAAGTTCAGGAATGTCAAAGTAATTCTGGAATATCTCCATTGCCTCAATAATTCTTGTATTATCGAAATCAAGTTCTACTGCGGGTCTTTTCACCTCTATATTACCAATATGACATACAGACTGCTTACACACGTTAGAATACAGGCTTATATTATCAGACTTAACATTCGTAAGCGAATATTTGTTATACAGGTGTATTCCGGTAAACATTCCGCTTGAATTATCCTCTCCAAAAAAATAATTCAGTAAAAGCTCTGTAATATCTCCCTGCGCGTCTGATTTCTTAATATACATACCTCTTCCAACACGGATTATCTCACCCTCGTCAGAGAGCCTTTCGACAGCCCGGAAGAATGCTTCCTGATTCATCCGCTCAAATCCATGCTCATACATGTCATTAGCTGACACAATCGTTCCATCTGCTACATTATCAAAGTAATCTAATATCTTATCTCTGTTCTTCATAATTCTTTAGCATAGTGAAGTTGTTACACTTCTTCAATATCGATTGTCTCTGTTTCTTCTGTATCATCATCAGCAGCTTCTTCCTTTTCAGTTTCTTCTGCTTCTTCCTTATCTGTATTTGTTTCAGATGCTTCTGGTTTTTTCTGCTCATTATCAGATACTTTTCCATTAATTACCTTGACTTCAACCTCAACATCTCCGTCTTTCTCATCAAATATAACATCATCATCAAAATCATCATCTGATGCAAGGCAGTCATCTTCATCAACAAAATCAGAATCTTCCTCATCTTCTTCATCGACATAGAAATTAACAGGAATAACTTCTACATTACTGCATACAGCCTTACCAATAATATATACTGTATGGATTCCTTCCTCATCAACATTATCAACAAGGTTCTTAACTCCTGCTATCTTTCTTGAAATATCACATGTTGCATTGACACCTTCTGGAAGAATGATAGTTACTGAACTTGCATTACTTGAGAAATTAATATATACATCCTTCTCAAACACTGCAAGACCGAGGTCAAGTACTGTCTTAGATGCCACTGCTTTAAGCTCGCAGCCAGCAAACACCTCGTCTTCAACCTCTATAACCTTCTTCTCTCCGATAGCATTATACTTACGGATTTCATCATCAAAACTATCATTCTCTTCTTTAGCAAATCTTTCCTTAGTCTGCTTGAACTTATCAAAAGCAACCTTGCCTGCTACAGCAGCAGCACCTACTCCTAAAACAACCTTAGCCAATCCATGTTTCTTTGCCATAGTATTAAATCCTCCTTGTTCACACATTAATATACTATCTGCTCTCTCCCCACAAAATCTGGCTTCAGTATACCATATTACACATCAAAAAATCAACGCGAATAGACACATCCGCAATAATTCTGCCTGTATAGATTATACTCATGTGAAAGCTCAATAGAACGCTTATATCCCTCTTTTTTCTTAAAATCAGATAAAAGATATGGCATATCATATTCCTCTGAAAGCTTTAAACCTATTTCATTAAGCCTGACGCTGTTCTTTAGAGGACTTATTGTAAGCGTTGTCGTAAAATAATCAAATCCACCAGCCTTTGCAGTCTCACAGGTCTTTTTAAGTCGCAGCTCATAACAGCGGAAGCACCTTTCCCCACCTTCCCTGCACTGTTCATATCCTTTAGCTATGTCATAGAATTCTTTAGTATCATAATCGCCTTCTATGAAGGAAACCTTATACTTTGCCGGAAATTCACTGATGAATCTCTTCTGTTCTTCAACTCTTTTTCTGTACTCTTCCTCAGCAGATATATTCGGATTATAGTAGAATACAGTTATATGGAAATAATCAGAAAGATACTCTATGCAATGGCTGCTACACGGTGCACAGCAGCTGTGAAGAAGCAGAGTCGGTACAATTCCGTCCTTCTGGAAGCCCGCTATCTTCTTATCAAGCTCTTTCTGAAAATTTCTCTGTTCAAAAGGTATTCCCATATTACTTAACCTGTCCTGTTATCTCTTCTAACGCAGCGTAAAGCTTTTCCATCTGCTCATCAGTTCCTATTGTAATTCTTAAGTAATTATCAATAAGTGGCTGGTTAAAATATCTGACAAATATGTTCTTTTCTTTAAGTTTTTCAAATATTTCCTTAGCCGAAACACTCTTGTGTGTTGCAAATATAAAGTTAGCCTTAGAGTCAGGGAATGAGAAGCCTAACTGTGAAAGTCTTTCCTTAGCATTCTCTCTGGTCTTAACTATCTTACCCACGCACTCTTCAAAGTATTCCTTATCATTGACAGACTCAATTCCATAGCTTATTGAAGTTCTGTTCATTGTGTACGAATTGAATGAGAATTTGACATCATTAAGAGCCTTAATAAGCTCTGGATTACCGAAGCAGTAACCTATTCTCATACCAGCCATTGAACGTGACTTAGAAAATGTCTGTACAACCAGAACATTTTCATACTTATTGACAAGTTCCATTGCTGACTTTCCGCCAAAATCAATATAAGCCTCATCAACAATAACAACTACATCCTGATTATGTTTTATAATATCTTCAACCTTATCAAGTTCCATATAAAGTGCTGTAGGAGCATTAGGGTTAGGGAATACCACTCCTCCATTCTCCTTGTAATAATCTTCTGGAATTATATTAAAATCCTTATCAAGCGGCTGCTTCTCATATGGAATTCTGTAAAGGTCAGCCCATACACTGTAGAAAGAATATGAGATATTAGGAAACAGTATTGGCTTGTCTGAATTAAAGAATGTCAGGAAACACATTGACAATACATCATCAGAACCAACTCCTACGAACACCTGATTATCATTCATTCCATAATAAGCTGCAATTGCATGTACAAGGTCTGTAACCTCAGGATCCGGATAAAGTCTTAAATCACTGATATTCATTCTCTCTGCTGCCTCATGCACCTTAGGTGTTGGAGGATATGGATTCTCGTTGGTATTAAGCTTTACAACATCTTTAACCTTAGGCTGCTCTCCCGGCACATATGGCTCAACTCTTCTAATATTCTTCTCCCATGTCTTCATATATAAGTCCTCTTCTTTCACGAATAATTATAATCCCATCTCTTTAGCAACTTCTGCAAAATGTGGTAATGAATTAACAATTGTCTCATAAGATACACAGTATGCAATTCTAACATATCCAGGGCATCCAAATGATGACGCAGGAACCATAAGGATATTGTGTTTCTTGGCTGCCTCACAGAAAACAGTTTCATCTTCAACAGGTGACTTTACGAAAAGATAGAAAGCACCCTCTGGCTTTACACACTCAAAGCCTAACCTTGTGAGTCCTTCGTATATTGCCTTTCTGTTCTTGTCATATGCCTCAAGATTAACCTGTGCATCAACACATTTTGCAACAACTCTCTGCATAAGCGAAGGCGCATTAACGAATCCTAAAATTCTTGTAGCTACAGAAGCTGCTGACTTAACATCTTCTGAATCTGTAACCTCATCAGGAATAACAAGATATCCGATTCGCTCACCTGGAAGTGAAAGCGACTTACTGTATGAATAACCAACAATAGTATTGTCGTAATATTTTGTCAGATACGGAACCTCTACACCGTCATAAGCCAGCTCTCTGTATGGCTCGTCAGAGATCAGATAAATTACACTGCCAAATTCCTTCTGTTTTTTCTCAAGAATTGCTGCCAGCTTCTTAATGGTTTCTTCGGAATATACAACACCGGTCGGGTTGTGAGGTGTATTTACGATCACTGCCCTTGTCTTTGCCGTAATCTTCTGCTCAAACTCCTCAAGATTCGGCTGGAATGTGGTTGTATCCGGAGAGATTTCCACAAGCCTGCCATCAAAATTGCGCACATATGCACCATATTCCAAAAAGTATGGTGCAAAAACAATCACTTCTTCCTCAGGATTCAGGATTGTCTTAAAAATCACATTCAGACCACTGGCTGCCCCAACCGTCATAATCAGATTCTTCGCCGCAAACTTTGTCCCAAAGCGACGGTTCAGAGATTCCGCAATCGTCTGGCGCACATCCTCAAATCCCGCATTACTCATATAACCATGAAGCACTGTCGGCTCCACTTCGTTCACCAGATCAATAATAGCCGCCTTCACACACTCCGGTGCCGGAACACTGGGATTCCCAAGACTGAAATCATAAACTTTGTCTGCCCCATAGATGGCTCTGAGACGGTTTCCCTCCTCAAACATCATACGGATGGCTGAATTATTTTTTACATAAGGTTTCATTTTTTCTGCTATCATAACATATTCGCTCCTGTCCAAATAATCCCGGCAAACCACCGAAATTCAGAATAATATTGCAACTGTCCAATTTCTCTTGCAGTGCATAATTTATCTTTATTTTAACCTTATCATGGTAAAGTGTCAATGTGCGACAATATACTATATTTCATCTTTTTAGCCGAAGTCAAGTAAGTCCCCTGCTTTAATTGCGAAAAGCAATAAGCAGTGGGTGGGAACTTGCTTGTATCAGGAGGAGTGCAAGCTCCTTCTGATAAACTGCGGAGCAGTTA